>Ga0265780_10000042_pt1 | contig 237092 bp, 220 predicted proteins | sample P1T30metagenome_FD_192432 | JGI IMG/M metagenome (GOLD analysis project Ga0265780, IMG submission 192432) | Plant litter microbial communities from East Loma Ridge, Irvine, California - P1 T30 | ecosystem: Environmental > Terrestrial > Plant litter > Unclassified | place: USA: California...
AGCCTGAAATCATTTCCTGATAAATTTACTTCGCCGGCAGAAAGTGTTCCCAGATTCTGGCAGTAATTGCTTGCATAAGCATCCCATTCACTGATGTTGAATGTTGCTGACGGCTGATTAACCGCCGTTTTCCTGTACAGGGAAACATTGCCCAGGACCGAAGAATTATTTACACCTACTGTTCCAAGAGCATCAACCGAAGTACCTTTATACCTCAGCTCCAGGTACTGGCTTCCCGAATAGGTCATCTGCGGGGCCGCCGTCACGAACCTGGACTGATCAATGGTGTAGCAGGAGAAATTTGAACTGGGATTCAGCACAACAAATGTTTCATTGTTCTGGACAGTACCTTCCAGTTCATAAGGAGCCGGAAAATAATAATTGCTTCCGCTCGGCAGCTGGATAGACAGCCTGTAATCGTTTAAATTTACAGGATGCCCTGTCTTATTGGTAATTTCCAGCGCTTTATTGTCTACCGTTCCCTCAAGGTATTTGGATATAAATAAATCCCTGGCATATACATCTGTTGCTAAAGTGGTGGCAGAAACAGTATTGCTCTCCGGAGACAGGAGATATCCGTTATCGTAAGCCCTTACCGTAAAGGTATATGTTGTGGAAGGCGTTAAATGATCAATAGTTATTGATGAGTTTTTTGTTGAGGCTATTAAAGTCCCGTTCTGATAAATCTTATACCCGATAACATCACTGCTTGTGCCTGGTGCCCAGCTTAATGTGGTAAAATACGCACTGTTCTGGGTAACTGTAAGGTTAGACGGAGCCTGTGGCGCTGCTGTATCAGGAGTTTGTCCCCAGATGGCATTTGCCCATGACGGATTGTCAATAAACGGGTTCCTGTTTTTCTGCAGTGCGTACACCGCATTATTCCTGTCGATTTCCCTCTGCGAAACCGGGTCCTGCTGGTGCCACTGCAGAAGCATGGCCATATACGCCGGATCATAAGCCCGTTCTTCCGTTCCGTCCAGCGGATTGGTATCAGAAGCGGGATTTGCATTGTTGTTAAAATTAAAAGTGCCTAGCTTTCCTTCATACCGTACGGCAAAGTACAACAGGCTTCTGGCTATATCGCCTTTAAACTCATTAATCGGTTCATAAACACGTCCTGTATACGCCGATCCCGGAATCGCACAGTTCCCGATCCTTGAAGAATTGGTAAACGTATAATAAATGGTAGACCCTACGATTCCGTACGGGTAATTGCTCCTTAACTGGTTAATCCTTGCATCGGTAGGCACCACGTAAAACAGATCTGAATACATCGGGTAATTGCTGTAGAAAGTACTCTGAGGCATCATGTGTTCCCGGTTCCAGCCCAATCCTTCCGCTCCGGCACTCCCGATGATATTGGCACTCGTATATTCATAAGCATCTGCCCCCGTTGGAATTTCAGAATAGATATCCAGGAAAAAAGTGGTATTCGTGGCATCATGGTCATAATACCGGTCAAGATCCGTCTTGTTGTAATAGTTGTTCAGATCACCATAATGCCAGTTGACGTTCTTTGCGGAAATAATATCGTGAAGTTTTGATTTTAATGAATATCCCGTGAGCCCTGCAGCCCCGGAATAATATCCTGCCGGCGCCTGAGCGGCAAAACATGAGGAGATAAAAAGTATAGGAAGTAGAATTTTTTTCATGCTTTAAAATTAAAAGGCTAAAATAGTTAATTAATCAACTCGGATTTCCGAAATTTTTATTAAAAGAGTATTAATTTTAAGAACATAAAAAGTTGATTATTAAAATTTTGGACATTAAATTTTATGGCCCGAATAATTTTTTTGGGCGTTCCGTCAATTTGGTTATCTTTGGGAATTAACTATTATCTATATGAATACAGAGACTATTGACAACATTAAAATGATAGCTGAAACAGCAAGGGAATTTGCTGAAAAGAATATCAGGCCTAATATTATGGAGTGGGATGAAAGTCAGACTTTCCCTAAAGATTTATTTCATGAATTAGGAGAAATGGGTTTCATGGGAATTGTTATCCCTGAGCAATACGGAGGTTCTGGTCTTGGTTATCACGAATATGTTACGATCCTGGATGAGATCTCTCAGGTAGATCCTTCAATCGGGCTTTCTGTAGCGGCACACAATTCACTTTGTACCAACCATATTTATGAATTCGGAAATGAAGAGCAGAGAAACAAATGGCTTCCTCAGCTAGCGTCCGGTAAAGTAATCGGAGCATGGGGGCTTACGGAGCACAATACCGGTTCTGATTCCGGAGGAATGTCTACCACTGCCGTGAAGGATGGCGACGAATGGATCATTAACGGGGCTAAAAACTTTATTACCCACGCGATCTCAGGAGATATTGCCGTAGTTATGACAAGAACCGGTGAAATCGGAGCCAAGAATAACTCAACAGCTTTTGTTTTAGAAAAAGGGATGCCAGGTTTTTCTTCCGGTAAAAAAGAAAATAAACTGGGAATGAGGGCTTCGGAAACTGCAGAACTGATTTTTGACAATGTACGAGTTCCGGATGCTTACCGTTTAGGAGAAGTGGGAGAAGGTTTCAAACAGGCAATGAAAATCCTTGATGGCGGCCGGATCTCTATCGCAGCTTTAAGTCTGGGAACGGCAAGAGGTGCCTATAAAGCAGCTCTGAAATATGCTAAAGAAAGACACCAATTCGGTAAATCCATTTCAGAATTCCAGGCTGTGAACTTTATGCTGGCGGATATGGCAATGGAAATTGATGCTTCTGAATTGCTGATTCAGAGAGCGGCTACCCTTAAAAACGCCAAGCAGAAGATGACAAGAGAAGGTGCGATGGCTAAGCTGTATGCTTCAGAAGCCTGTGTAAGAATCTCCAACAATGCAGTTCAGATCTTCGGAGGATATGGATATACCAAAGATTTCCCTGCTGAGAAATTCTACAGGGATTCTAAACTCTGCACCATCGGAGAAGGGACTTCAGAAATCCAGAGACTCGTTATCGGAAGAGATATTACAAAATAATATTTCAGAAAGAAAAGATTAGACTTATACCATCAATAAGTAAATAGCATCCGTATTCTGCGGGTGCTATTTTATTTTTATGAGAAAATAGAGAAATAATGACATACCATGATTCGCATAGCTTTTTATTTTAAAACTCTAAAAATTTCTTAAAAAATTTTGTTTTCCATAAATAATTTTTCATTAGATTTGATAATTCACAATCTAAAGAGAATTTATATGAAAAAACAATTATCAGTGATCGGAATGCTTTTTCTATCGGGCATTTCTTTCGCGCAGACTGACCGCCTGTGGTCTGCAGATTCAAAAAAAACATCATCAGAAATTTTTGAAAATAAAAAAAACATCATCAATCCTAAAATTTACAGCCTGGATTTTAACGGCTTAAAAGCTGTTCTTTCAAAAGCTCCAAAAAGATTGGCCGCAGGAGAAAAATCAGAGGTTATCATCTCTTTTCCGAATGCTGAAGGAAGAATGGAAAACTTCAAAGTAAGGGAGAATTCCAATTTTGAGCCTCAGCTGGCTTCAAAATATCCGGATATCAAATCTTACATCGGAGAAGGTTTCGGAGATTCAAACTCTACCGTATACTTCAGCATTTCCCCGCTCGGGTTATCATCCATGGAAATTTACGGTGACAAATCTGCCGTTTTTATCGAGCCTTATTCAAAAGACCTTTCCACGTATGTGGTTTATAAAAAATCAGACAAAAAAGATGACTTAAGCACCTTTGAATGTACTGTGATCGACGTTGCCCAAAAAGGCGTTTCAAACACTTCCGGCATGGCTGCAAGACCGAATGCAGATGATGCAAGACTGAGAACATTCAGGCTGGCATTGTCTTCTACAGGAGAATACACTTCCTATTTCGGAGGGACCAAAGCAAATGCGCTGGCAGCTATGAACAATACCATGACCCGTGTAAACGGTGTTTTTGAAAAAGATTTTGCCGCAAGAATGGTGCTGATCGCTAACAATGATGCGGTAATTTATACCAATTCATCCACTGACCCTTATTCTCCTGCTGCCCAGATGAACAACTGGAACTCGCAGCTTCAGTCTACCCTGACTTCGGTTATCGGTGAAGCCAATTATGATGTCGGCCACCTATTTGGAGCTTCCGGCGGCGGCGGAAATGCAGGCTGTATCGGCTGTGTGTGTACCAACGGCTCCAAAGGAAGCGGGTATACTTCACCTTCAGACGGCATCCCTTCTGGAGATAATTTCGATATCGATTACGTAGCGCATGAACTGGGGCATCAGTTTGGAGGCAACCATACATTTTCAAATACCAATGAAGGAACGGGTGTGAATATGGAACCGGGATCCGGATCCACCATTATGGGCTATGCAGGAATCACAAGCCAGGATGTACAGCCGCATTCGGACGCGTTCTTCCATGCTATCAGTATTCAGCAGATTACCAATAATATCAAAGCCAAAACCTGCCCGGTAAGTACCAGCACAGGAAATTCCATTCCTACAGCCAATGCCGGTTCAGATTATACCATCCCGAAAGGAACACCTTTCATGTTAACAGGAACCGGAACGGATGCCAACGGCGATGCATTGACTTATATCTGGGAACAGATTGACAATGCTTCATCTTCACAGACGGGAGCAAGTTCCGCAGCGAGTGCCACGAAAGCTTCCGGGCCTACGTTCAGATCCTGGACGCCAACGGCTTCTCCGGTACGTTATTTCCCGAGAATGGCTTCCGTTTTAGCAGGCGCCACCACAACGGCAGGCTCTGAAATTACAGTGGAAGCGTTATCCAATGTAGCCAGAAACTACAATTTCAGATTTACGGTCAGAGATAACCGCGCCGGAGGTTCGGGAAACAATTCCGATGATGCCGTAATTACGGTAAACGGAACCGCCGGGCCTTTCAGTGTGAGTTCACAGAATTCGGCAGCTACATTTTCCGGAGGGACATCCCAAACCGTAACCTGGAATGTGGCAGGTACCACTGCCAACGGTGTTAATGCAGCCAATGTAGATATCCTTTGGTCTGCCAATTCAGGAACAACCTGGACAACACTCCTGGCAGGAACACCAAATGACGGTTCCCAGGCGGTAACCATCCCGAATGTATCCACGACTACAGGAAGGATTATGGTAAAAGGTTCCAACCATATCTTTTTTGATGTCAACAATGCCAATATCACAGTAAATGCAGGTTCCGGAGCTGTAGATGTTACAGCACCTACCGCTCCTGCCCTTTCAGCTTCCGGGACAACTTCCACCAGCACAAACCTTTCCTGGTCCGGTGCAACGGATGCCGTTGGCGTTACGGGATATGAGGTCTATCAGGGATCATCTCTGATCGGTTCTACTGCTTCAACTTCCTATACGGTAACAAGCTTAAGCCCGTCCACGACTTACAGCTTCACAGTCAGGGCCAAAGATGCAGCAGGAAATGTTTCAGCATCCAGCAATACCGTGAGTGTAACCACTTCTGCAGGAAGTACGGTTTCTTACTGTGCTGCTTCAGCAACCAATACAGCTGACGAAAGAATCGGGAATGTAAAATTCGGAACGATTAACAATACTTCTACGGGAACGGCAGGATATGAAAACTTCACTTCTGTTTCTACAAATGTTACAAGAGGAAGCGCTTATGCCATTTCTGTAACTCCGGTATGGACATCAACGGTTTACAACGAAGCGTATGCGGTTTATATTGATTATAACGGAGACGGGGATTTTACCGACAGCGGAGAACTGGCCTGGTCAAAAACAGGGTCTGCAACAAGCCCTGCCACCGGATCTGTTACCATTCCGTCAACGGCAACTGTGGGAACGACAAGAATGAGGGTGATGATGCAGTATAACTCAGTTCCTTCATCATCATGCGGTTCTTATACCTACGGACAGGTGGAAGACTATACTCTAAATATTGTTTCATCAGGAAGAGGCGAAATCTCTGTTCAGGATCTATTGACCGATATTAAGCTGTATCCGAATCCGGCAAAAGATATTTTACATATTTCAAATACGACGAATGAAGATTACAGAATCTTCGATATGGGTGGAAAACTAATTAACTCAGGAAAACTTGAAAGAGGATCGGTGAATGTAAGCAACCTTATCAAAGGTGCTTATATGATCCAGATCGGAGAAATCTCCAAAAGATTCATCAAAAACTAATCACCCGCTCAATTAACCACTGAGAAAAGGCTGTCCGGAAACGGGCAGTCTTTTTTAATATGAGTAAGCATTAACTGCAATTTAATATCATTGAAATAAATTCTCCTTCATCACAATGACAAAACACATGAAAAACTCAAGTCCTAATCCCTAATATCTGATTCCTTATTTTTATATTTGCCTTAAATAATAAATATTCATGGATAAAATTGACAGTCTGAATCAGGTAGCAGAATTCCACACCACTTTTAAAGCACCCATTTTGGAAACGCCGCAGATTCCGTCCCCGGAAAGATGCAGCCTCAGAGTTGAGCTTTTACAGGAAGAATTAAATGAACTGAAACAGGCCATCGAAGATCAGGATATCGTAGAAATTGCCGATGCTTTATGTGATCTGCAGTATGTATTAAGCGGTGCGGTACTGGAATTCGGGCTTGGCAGTAAATTTGCAGAACTGTTCAGCGAAGTTCAGCGTTCCAATATGTCCAAAGCCTGCGATAATGAAGAACAGGCTCAGGAAACGGTTGAATTTTACAAAGCAAAGGAAGTGGACTCTTTTTATGAAAAATCAGGGGAAAAATACAATGTATACCGGAAGACAGACCATAAAGTCCTGAAAAACAAATACTACTCTCCTGCCGATTTAAAGACCATCATCGAAAAATAATATGAAAAAAATACTTACAAATATTGCCGTTGTTTCATGCCTGGCTTTTACGGCCCAGCAGGCCAGCGCACAGAAAGTAGTGGTAAACCGTGAAGTTGAAACCACCAACGACGGTAAAATGCTTCTCGGAACCCAGTTAAAGGAACAGCTTTTAAAAGCACCTTATGCCGACTGGTATGTGAAAGAGCATGACGAATATGCCGTAGACCAGAAAGCAATCAGTGAACTGAAAAAAGGAAAAATCAATTCTTACAATATCACGGTTTTCATGGGGACATGGTGCGAAGACAGTCACAGGGATGTTCCGAGGTTGATGAAAATCCTGGAAGAAGTAAATTATCCCGACAGTAAAATCACCATTATCGCAGTCAACCGTAAAAAAGAATCTCCTTCAGGAGAAGAAAGCATCTACAACATTCAGAAAGTCCCGACTGTTATCGTTGAAAAATACGGCAAAGAAATCGGAAGGATTGTAGAAATGCCTACCACAGGATACATTGAAAGAGATCTTGTGGAAATCCTGAAAAAGGATGATAAATCGGTGATTAAGGAAATTTTTAACAAATAAGGTTTGAGAAATATTAAGATCATACTTTCGTTTCTGGCCGGGATTGCTTTGATGGCTATTCTTTTCTTCAGCTTCAGATCATGTTTTAACATCAGCAAAAAGACGGAAAACTCAGATTATTACATTCTGACCAACCAGATCTCCAAGATGAATAAAATGGTGGTCCTTGAACAGAATGTTTCTTCCATGCAGAAAACCAAAATGGGCTATGAACTTTTTGGCAGGGAAATGAGCAGCAACAGCATTATTACGTACACGAAAACCAACGCACAGGTTTCCTATGATCTTAATAAAATGAAAATTGAGGTAGACTCGGTCAACAGAAAATTAATCATTACAGAACTCCCTGATGCTGAGGTGAGAATTACACCAAGTGTTGAAATTCAGTCGCTGGACGATTCTTTCTTCAACAGGATTTCGGAAAAAGATATTAAGAATGTTACCGCCAAAGCGAAAACCACGGCCATAAAATCAATCGATCAGAATAAACTGAGGAATGAAGGACGCCAGCAGCTGATGGAAAACCTTAACACCATTTTTGTCCTGGCAAAGGCTTTAAAATACAGCATTGAAGATAGAACCGGGAAAGTGGGCGTTCTGCCGCTCTAGAGAGGTAATTTTTAATTCTTAAATGATCAATTCATAAGAACAGAAAATAAAACCTAAAAAAGACGGATCATATATAACCAAGGCAATTCACGGTTTGGCAAACCCTTTGAATAAGTAACTGTACATAAAAATAAAGCAATGGATTCAAAGGACAATACACCAAAAACAGAGTCGGCCAACAGTGCAGAAACCAAGAAGCAGAATGAGGATTTTCAGAATATCCCCGCTTCATCCGAAAAGACCAATCCTTCAGACGTAGATAAAAAGGACGTGAAAAAATCTTCTGAAAACAATCCTTCGGGAAAAACAGATAATATAAGAGAATAGTTTTTAAATCAGCTTTTATAACTGAACCGCAAAAATGACCGGTAATTACAATCCGGCATTTTTGCGGTTTTATTTTGTGCTGAAATTATTCAGTATACTGTATCTTTTCTTTTATGCAATGCCATTCGTTTTCTCCTTATTCCTAAATAATAATTACGTTATATAAGCACATATCTGTGCATTACTTCCTGTTTGGCAAATAATGAGTACTCAATATGGTGTGCTTTAGCATTAATTCTCATCTATATTAGGTATTGTTACCATATTTTGTTTAAAATTTCGTATTTTTGCCTCTTATAAATTTCTCAGTAAACAATGATAAAAATTACACTTCCAGACAACAGCGTCAAAGAATTCGAAGCAGAGGTAACTCCGCTAGATGTGGCAAAATCTATAAGCGAGGGATTGGCTAGAAATACCATTTCCGCAATTGTAAATGACAGACAGGTAGAAATTACCACGCCTATCACCACGGATTCTACGGTACAGCTGCTGACCTGGAATGATGATCTTGGTAAGAAAGCTTTCTGGCATTCTTCTGCCCACCTCCTGGCGCAGGCAATCCTTGAGTTTTATCCTGATGCCAAACTCACCATAGGCCCTGCCATCGAAAGCGGGTTTTACTATGATGTAGATTTCGGTGATGAAAGCTTATCTGAAAAAGATTTTGAGGAAATTGAGAAAAAAGTGTTGGAAAATGCTAAAAAAGGATCAACATTCTCGCTGTACCCTGTTTCTAAAGAAGAGGCATTAAAGACGTACGCAGACAATCCTTATAAAGTAGAATTGATTTCCAACCTTAATGATGGTGAGATCACTTTTGTAACGCACGATAATTTTACAGACCTCTGCCGTGGCGGACATATTCCGAACACAGGCATTGTAAAAGCGGTTAAAATTTTAAACGCAGCCGGAGCATACTGGAGAGGAAATGAAAAAAATCCTCAGCTGACCAGGGTCTACGGAATTTCTTTCCCGAAACAGAAAGAATTAACCGAATATCTGGAAAGGCTGGAAGAAGCCAAGAGAAGAGACCACAGGAAACTGGGGAAAGAACTCGGCATTTTTGCTTTCTCTGAAAAAGTAGGTGCCGGATTACCGCTTTGGTTACCGAAAGGGACTTCCTTAAGAAAAAAACTGGAAGATTTCCTTTCTGCAGCGCAGAAGAAAGGAGGTTATGAATTTGTAATGACCCCGCATATCGGTGCAAAGGAATTATATGTTACTTCCGGACATTGGGATAAATATGGAGCAGACAGCTTCCAGCCGATTAAAACGCCGAACGAAGGAGAAGAATTCCTGCTGAAGCCGATGAACTGCCCACACCACTGTGAGATCTATAAAACGTCACAATGGAGCTACAGGGATCTGCCGAAAAGGTATGCAGAGTTCGGGACGGTTTACCGATATGAGCAGAGCGGAGAGCTTCACGGGTTGACAAGAGTGCGTGGCTTTACCCAGGATGATGCCCATATTTTCTGTACTCCTGACCAGCTGTTGGGGGAATTTGAAGCGGTAATCGATCTTGTATTATACGTTTTCAAATCTTTAGGTTTTGAAGATTTCATGACTCAGGTTTCATTAAGGGATCCTGAAAACAGGGAAAAATATATCGGTTCTGATGAGAACTGGGAAAAGGCGGAAAACGCAATCATTACGGCAGCAGCAAACAAAGGTCTGAGAACGGTTGTTGAATATGGCGAAGCGGCATTCTACGGGCCTAAGCTGGACTTTATGGTAAAAGATGCTTTAGGCAGAAAATGGCAGCTCGGGACTATTCAGGTAGACTATAACTTACCGGAAAGGTTTGATCTTCATTATATCGGAAATGACAATGAAAAGCACAGGCCGGTTATGATTCACAGGGCACCATTCGGTTCCATGGAACGTTTTATCGCCATCCTGCTTGAAAATACGGCAGGGGATTTCCCTTTGTGGTTGAGCCCTGACCAGTTTATTCTTCTTCCGATCAGTGAAAAATATGTAGATTATGCTAAAAAAGTTTCACAATTTTTAGAAAATCACGATATTAGCGGCCAGATTGATGAAAGAAACGAGAAGACCGGGAAAAAAATCCGTGATGCAGAATTAAATAAAATACCATTTATGCTGGTTATCGGTGAAAATGAAGAGAAAGATGGCACAATTTCTGTACGAAGACGTGGTGAAGGTGACTTAGGGGTCATGAGTATGGAAGATTTCGTTTCTTATTTCAAGAAAGAATCAGCGATATAGAAATAAATTTAAAAACTGAATGATTAAAGATTTGTGAAACACAATTAAATTATTCAATTTTTAAATAGTAAATAAATTAGTACTAACCAATAAAATATAATACAATAGCACAAAGATTTAACAACAGGGGCCCACAAAGACGTCCTGTACAGGAGGACTTACACTTGATCAACGATAAAATTCGTGTGAGAGAGCTTCGTTTGGTGGGCGATAACGTAGAGCCGGGAATTTATCCGATTGAAAAAGCAAAACAGATTGCTGCAGAACAGGAATTGGATTTAGTAGTAATTTCCGATAAGGCTGAACCGTTTATTGCAAGAATATTAGAATATAAAAAATTCTTATATGAGCAAAAGAAAAAACAAAAGGAACTGAAAGCAAAACAGATCAAAGTAGTAGTGAAAGAGATCCGTTTCGGACCTCAGACCGACGAACATGATTATGAATTCAAAAGAAAACATGCTGAAAAGTTTCTGGAAGAAGGTTCAAAATTAAAGACTTACGTTTTTTTTAAGGGACGTTCAATTATCTTTAAAGACCAGGGGGAAATCCTGCTTTTAAAACTGGCTCAGGAACTTGAGCACGTTGGAAAAGTTGACCAGCTTCCTAAGCTTGAAGGAAAAAGAATGATCATGATGATGAGTCCTAAAAAACCAGCTAAATAATCAACAGCAGATCGTTGTGATCTGAAACCATCATACTCTACTAACCTCAAAGAAATTTGAGGTTTTTTTGTTTAAACATCTTTAGAGATATCAGTTACAAGATTGAAATATTTAACTTATTTAAAAACATTTGAGTTATTTATGCTTCTGTTGAATCCAGTGGTTAAAGTTCACTTCAGACAAAAAAAAGATTTTCAAATCTGAGTGGATAAATTTTCCGGTTAATTTCAAACAGGCTTTACAATAAAGACTATACTATTTTGCTTTTTGAGTAGTCCGGATATTTAATTTAAACAATTTTGTAACTAAATCTAAAAATCAAAAACACTATTTTAAATAAGATTTTTCTTTTGCTATCCCACTTTCTATTTCATAACGTAATAATAAAATTCTATTGTATAAGTCTCATTTTTTTTTAGTAATTTTGCAAACTATTATTCCTGACCGAGATCAGGAGCCAAAACAGATATTGATAACAAAACAATAAAAAAGCAGAACAATGCCAAAATTAAAAACGAAATCAGGTGCTAAAAAGCGTTTTGCTCTTACCGGAAGCGGAAAGATCAAAAGAAAAAATGCTTACAAAAGCCACATCTTGACTAAGAAAGAAACGAAACAAAAGAGAAATCTTACGACGACTTCTTACGTAGCTAAAGTGGACGAAAAAAGCGTTCAACGTCAATTAGCCATCAAGTAAGTAGTTTTTATAAATCTATATTCGGTTTATAAGAATTCAAAATTCAACAATTTAACCCTGAAATGGAGCAGCCAAGTGCAATGAAACAGTTTGCCGCACATTTCAAAAAAACAATTTAAATTATGCCTAGATCAGTAAATGCCGTAGCTTCCAGAGCTCGCAGAAAAAAAATCATTAAACAAGCCAAAGGTTTTTTCGGTAGAAGAAAGAATGTTTGGACTGTAGCTAAGAATGCCGTGGAAAAAGCAATGCAATATGCTTACCGCGGTAGAAAAGAGAAAAAGAGAAATTTCAGAGCCCTTTGGATCATGCGTATCAACGCCGGAGCCAGAGAGCACGGAATGTCTTACTCTCAGTTTATGGGAGCTCTTAAAAAGAACAACGTAGAGCTTAACAGAAAAGTTTTAGCAGATTTAGCAATGAATCATCCTGAAGCTTTCAAAGCAGTTGTAGATCAAGTAAAATAATGTAGAATTTTTTGTTATCAATATAAGTCCTGAGTTTTTTGCTCAGGATTTTTTTATTATTTACATTTGTTTAATATTAAATGCATAATTTTCTCTAAGGTGAAAAAAATAACTACCCTTCTGCTTATTTCATTGGCAGCCTATAGCTTAGAGGCTCAGACGCTTATCCAGGCCTATAAAAACAGAGCAGACCAGGTCTCACAGACAAATGTTACTACCCTTTTACAGGAATTTCAAACCCTTGGCGTAAAAACTACGGGCTCAGCAGCAAATACCAATACGCTGAACTGGCTTAAAGCCAAATACCAGTCTTACGGATACACTACAAGCCAGATTACGGAAGACCCGTTTACCTTCGGGAATAATATAAATTCAAAAAATTTAATCATCACCAAAACAGGGACTACGTATCCTAATATCTATGTTATCATCTGCGGCCATTATGACACCATCATGGGACCCGGTGTAAGTGATAACGGAAGCGGAACTTCTATTATTCTGGAAGCAGCAAGAATCTTAAGGAACATCCCGACTGAATATTCCGTTAAGTTCATCCATTTTTCCGGTGAGGAGCAGGGTTTGCAGGGAAGCGCCCATTATGCGGATAATGTGGTGTTCCAGAATAATGTACGCCAGCTGAATATTAAACTGGTATTCAATATTGACCAGGTCGGAGGAAAAATCACCAATAACAACAGCGCGATTAAATGTGAAAGTGACCAGGACGGCATTGCCGGTAACAATGCGCAATCTCTGGCAATTACGCAGCAGCTGGCCAATTGTACGGCATTGTATTCTCCGTTACAGACGGTTATGTCCAATACCTATTCATCAGATTATGTTCCTTTTGAGCAGAACGGAGACATCATCACCGGCTTTTATGAGAACACAAGAAGCTTTAATGAACATACGGTGAATGATACTTTTGCCAATGTAGACCCAACGTATGTATTTAATGTCGGGAAAGCAGCGGTAGGCGCATTACAGCATTTCGCGGTGGCATCCACCAGTCTTTTAGGGACGAATGAAGCTCCGGTACATGCACTGGAGTCGGTAAAAGTTTATCCTAATCCGGCAAAAGATGTCCTGAATATTGAATTACCGGAAAGTATTAAAAAATTCAGGGTAGAGATTACAGACCTGAGCGGGCGTTTACTGATCACTAAAGAAAATGAAACAAAGATTAATGTTTCAGGCTTAACCGGTGGCGCCTATCTGTGTACCGTTAAAACCGGTGATACAACAGCCGTAAGGAAAATAATTATCGAAAAATAATCAGTTCTCTGTATTTCGAATATTAGATTTTATTTAAAATATAAAAATCCAATGGTAAACGAACCATTGGATTTTTCCGTTCTGTAATTTACTATGTACGTGACATCAGCACTTCTTCAATATCATTCATGCTCATGTTTTTAGCTTTCAGGAGAATTAAATAATGATACATCAGATCGGCAGCTTCATTTTTAAACAGGTCTTCATTATCATCTTTTGCTTCAATCACCAGTTCCACTGCTTCCTCTCCCACTTTCTGGGCTACTTTGTTAATGCCTCTCTGGAATAATGAATACGTATAGGAACCTTCCGTTTTCTCATCAATCCTGCGGCTTATTTTTGCTTCCAGTTCATAGAGAAATCCCTTGGCTTCTTTATCCCCGAAACAGCTGAAGCTTCCTGTGTGACACACTGTTTTTCCGGGAACAGCCTTTATCAATAGAGTATCCTGGTCACAGTCAACCGCCATGCTTTTTACAGCAAGGAAATTCCCGGATTCTTCACCTTTGGTCCATAACCTGTTTTTAGAACGGCTGAAAAAGGTCACGATCTTTTCCTTTTCTGTTTTCTCATAAGCCTCTTTATTCATGTATCCCAGCATGAGGACCTGCAGGGTACGGTCATCCTGTATAATAACCGGCACTAATCCGTTGCTTTTATCAAAATTTATATTCATCGTACGGCTATATTTTTAGATTTTAATTCATTTTTTAAATTCCGGATTCCGATTTCTCCAAAATGGAAAATACTGGCTGCCAGCGCACCCGTTGCTTTCGTTTCTGTGAAGACATCATCAAAATCTTCAGTTTTTCCGGCACCGCCTGAAGCAATGACAGGAATACCGATGCTTTCAGAGACCAGTTTGGTAATCCTGAGGTCAAAGCCGTTTTTCATGCCGTCTCCGTCCATCGATGTCAGAAGAATTTCCCCGGCTCCCAGGGCTTCCGCTTCTTTTGCCCAATCTACGGTTTTTAAACCCGTGATTTCCCTTCCGCCTCTGATGTGCACCCAATCTGAACCGTTGATCTGTTTTGTATCAATTGCCACAACAATACACTGGCTTCCGAATTCTTTCGCCAGATCAGAAATCAGTCCCGGGTTTTTAACGGCTGATGAATTGATGCTGATTTTGTCGGCCCCGGCTTCCAGCAGGTTTCGGACGTCTTCAACGGTTGAAATGCCGCCGCCAACCGTAAAAGGAATACTCAGTTCCCGGGCAATATTTTTCACCAGTTCGGCAAACGTTTTACGTTCTTCAATGGTTGCGGTAATATCCAGGAAAACCAGTTCATCGGCTCCGTCATTTTCATACTTTTTTGCCAGCTCAACGGGATCTCCGGCATTCCGCAGTCCTTCAAACTGAACGCCTTTCACCGTTGTCCCGTCTTTGATGTCCAGACAGGGTATGATTCTTTTTTTTAACATTTTTATTTGTTGTAATTAATGGGTATGGTTTATTTATCATCAAACAGCTTTGCCCGATATAATCAGGAATCAATAAATTCCCGGAGTTCAGCCAGACTGATTTTTCCTTCGTAGATTGCTTTCCCGATAATGGTTCCTGAACATCCTATTTCCTTCATCCGGTATACATCTTCCATTTTTGAAATCCCGCCGCTTGCTACCAATTGAACAGAAGTTCGCGATAAAATATCCTGATACAACTCTTCCGATGGTCCCTGTAGCATGCCGTCTTTGGCAATATCGGTACAGATCACGCTCTGTATTCCTTTCTGCTGATACTGAAGAATGAAATCAATAACATCTTTATCACTTTCCTCCAGCCAACCCGAAGTTTTTATTTTTCTGTCTTTGCAGTCGGCTCCCAAGATAATTTTTTCTTTACCGAATGTTGAAATCAGGTTAAAACAGAATTCCGGATCCTGAACGGCAATGCTTCCAATGGTAATCTGTTCTGCCCCTGCATTAAAAGCAGTTTCAATATCACCCAAAGTCTTCAGTCCTCCGCCGAAATCTATTTTTAAAGACGTTTCCCTTGCAACTGCTTCCAGTATTTTATGGTTGACTATATGCCTGGATTTTGCCCCGTCGAGATCAACGAGATGAAGGAACTGAATTCCGGCAGCTTCAAATTCTTTGGCTACTTCTACCGGGTTTTCATTGTAGACCTTCATGGTATCATAATCGCCTTCTGAAAGCCGCACACATTTCCCGTCGATAATATCAATGGCTGGAATAATTTTCATCATTTAATGTTTAAAAAGTTATGTAATAAACGGCTTCCGGTGCTTCCGGATTTTTCAGGGTGAAACTGCATAGCATAAAAATTATCTTTCTGCAGAGATGCACTGAAAGGCAGGATATAATCACAGACTGAAGTTGTATATTGGGATAATTCACAATAAAAGCTGTGGACAAAATACACATCGTTTTCCTCTTTACCGTTAGAAAAAATGTTTGATTTAAAATCTGAAAGCGTATTCCAGCCCATATGCGGAACGATATTTTCAGCAGGAAATTTTTTAACCTGAATATCAAAAATTTCCATCCCAACCGTATGGCCTTCTTCATTACCGGCACACATCAGCTGCATTCCCAGGCAAATCCCCAATACCGGCTGCTGTAATGAAGGAATTAACAGATCCAGGCCTTTTTCTTTCAGCATCTTCATGGTAGATGAAGCTTCACCTACACCCGGGAAAATCACCTTGTCTGCATTCTTGATCACTTCGGGATCATCAGTAATTATTGATTTTGTATTCAGCCTGTCCAGCGCATTCTGTACGGAATTTACATTTCCGCCGTTGTATTTTATAATGGCAACCATATTATTTATAAGCTTCCTTTTGTTGAAGGGATATTAAAATTCTGTCCGTTCTGCTGTACCGCTGCTTTTATCGATTTTGCGAATGCTTTAAAAACCGATTCTATTTTATGGTGCTCGTTGTCACCGTCTGCTTTGATATTGATGTTACACCGGCCCGAATCCGTAAAAGATTTAAAGAAATGGTAAAACATTTCAGTAGGGACATCCCCTATTTTCTCACGCCTGAAATCTGCTTCCCAGACCAGCCACGGGCGGCCTCCGAAATCAATAGCCACCTGCGCAAGACAGTCATCCATGGGCAGCAGAAAACCATATCTTTCAATTCCTTTTTTCTTTCCCAGTGCTTCCAGCACGGCCTGTCCCAATACAATCCCGGTATCTTCAATGGTGTGGTGTTCATCTACCTGCAGATCTCCTTTTACGATGATCTTCAGATCTAAATTGCCGTGTTTGGCAACCTGTTCCAGCATATGGTCAAAAAAATGAAGCCCTGTTGAGATGTCAGACCGGCCGTTTCCATCCAGATTGATTTCAATTTCAATATCCGTTTCATTGGTTTTTCTTGATACTTTTGCCTTCCGCGGAACCTTTTTCAGGTAAGAATAAATTTCGTTCCAGCTTTCGGTAGCCAACGCCGCATCCTCATTCTGAACGGCACCGATAAAAATGGCTTTTGATTTTAGGTTTTCCGCCAGCCGGATATCGGTCAGCCTGTCCCCGATCACAAAAGAATTTTCAAGGTCATAATCACCGTAAATATATTTCCCCAGCATGCCGGTCTGCGGTTTGCGGGTCGGCATATTTTCATGCTCAAAACTTCTGTCGATTAAAATATCACTGAACACAATCCCTTCATTTTCAAAAGCCTTAAGCATTTTTTCATGAGGTCTGATAAAATCTTCGTAAGGAAAGCTTTCCGTTCCCAAACCGTCCTGATTGGTGATCATGACCAGTTCATAATCAAGTTCACTGGCAATTTTTGAGAGGTTCTGGAATACACCCGGATAGAACTCCAGCTTGTCCAGGGAATCCACCTGGAAATCATTTTCAGGTTCGATGATCAGGGTTCCGTCACGGTCTATAAACAATACTTTTTTCATAATTCAATATTTTGTAAAGCGGCAATCAGTTTCTTATTTTCTTCTCTGGTTCCTATATTCATCCTGATACAGTTGGGAATCTGGGGACTTCTCTTACTGGTTAAAATTTCCTTTTCCAGCAACTGCTCATAGGCTTTCTCAGCATTTTCAAATTCAATTAAAAAGAAATTAGCATCGCTCTGATATATTTTTTTTATACAGCTGATGTTTTCAAACTGCTCTTTCAGCCAGGATTTTTCAAGGAGAATATTTTCTATGTTCTGCATTAACGGTTCGAGGCTGTCAATTGATTTCAGGACCAGGTCCAGGCTTAACGAATTAATATTATAAGGCGCTTTTACCGTATTGATAAGTTTAATAATTTCTTCTGAGGCATAAGCCGTGCCTACCCTTGCGCCTGCCATTCCCCAGGCTTTTGAGAAGGTCTGAAGAACAATCAGGTTCGGATACTTATCCAGCAATTCAAGGGATGACTTCCTGCCGGAAAATTCGATATACGCTTCATCCACCACAACAATCCCGTTGAAATTTTCAATATAGAATTCCAGGTCTTCAATGCTGTTCCCGGTAGGATTGTTCGGAGAACACAGAAAGAAAATCTTTGGCTGATCATCTTTTATCAGGTTTAAAAAATCATCTTTTACGATATCAAAATCTGCATTTAAATCCAGCTTTACGACTTTGTTTTCATTGATCGAGGCATAAAAATCATACATGGCAAAAGAAGGATTCATTCTTAAGACTGCATCTGTTTTAGGTTCGCAGAAAATTTTGATGATCAGGTCTATCAGTTCATCGCTTCCGTTTCCGACGGCAATATTATTGGCTGAAACGTTCTTTATGACAGAAAGTTTCTGCTTCAGTTTCTTCTGTGTAGAATCCGGATAACGGTTCAGATTTCCGAAAGGACTTTCATTGGCATCCATAAAAACAGGACTGTCAAATTCATTCTGATCCCTGAAACTGATGTACGGCTGAAGTTCCAGAATATTTTTTCGCACGAAGCGGTTGATGTTAAATTCTTTCATTTTGTTGTTTTAATCTTATGGATACGGCATTTTTGTGAGCGAAAAGCCCTTCTGCATCGGCCATGATTTCTATGGTTTTTCCTAAATTTTCCAATCCGTCTGCAGACAGGTGTTGAAAAGTGATCTTCTTTATAAAGCTGTCCAGGGAAACACCGCTGTAATTCCTGGCAAAGCCGTTGGTAGGAAGAGTGTGATTGGTTCCGCTCGCATAATCTCCGGCACTTTCGCAGGAATAGTTTCCGAGAAAAACCGAACCGGCATTTTTAATTTCCGGAATGTATTTTTCAAAATCCTTTATCGCCAAAATCAAATGTTCGGGAGCATAGAGATTGCTGAGCTCCAACGCTTCTTCAATAGATTCCATCAAAATAAAATGACTGTTTTTTAGAGATTCCCGCGCCATTTCATTTCTCAGAAGCTGCTCAAGCTGTTTTTCTGTTTCTTCAACCGTCCGGTTAAGAACGGTTTTATCGGTTGTAATAAAGATGACCTGGCTGTCGCTTCCGTGCTCTGCCTGAGAAAGAAGGTCTGCTGCACAAAATTCCGGAACGGCAGATTCATCGGCGATCACCAGGACTTCACTGGGGCCGGCGGGCATATCGATGGCAACCTTATAATTCTGCGCATACTCTTTTGCAGCCACCACATACTGGTTTCCGGGCCCGAAAATTTTATAAACATCCGGAACACTTTCAGTCCCGAACGTCATGGCAGCAATCGCCTGTGCTCCGCCTGTCTTGAATATCTTCTGAACTCCGCAGAGCTGTGCCGCGTAAAGGATGGCAGGATTGATGTTCCCGTTTTTATCAGGAGGCGTACATAAAACAATTTCTCTGCAGCCTGCCAACTGTGCAGGAACCGCCAGCATCAACACGGTAGAAAATAAAGGCGCCGTTCCTCCGGGAATATAAATTCCCACTTTTTCAATCGCCCGGTTTTCCCTCCAGCATGTGACACCTGCCATGGTTTCAATTTTCTCGATTTCAGGATTCTGGGAAGCATGGAATTTGGTAATATTCTTTTTAGCCTGCTGAATTGCAATTTTCAATTCTTCCGGCAGAGCATTCTCAGCACGTTTTATTTCTTCTTCAGATACTCGGATCCTCTCAACATCAGCCTGGTCAAATTTTTTATTGAACCTGATTAATGCCTGATCACCGTTTCGGCGTACTTCTGCAAAGATTTCTGATACAGTTTCCGTAAGTCCTGTCCTTTCCAAAACCGGCCTTTTAACGATTTCCGGCCATGCATTTTTCTGTGGGTATTTTGAAATATTCATCTTATATCACCATTTTATCAATCGGAATTATTAAAATATCCTGGGCACCTCTGTCTTTGAGTTCATCAATAACTTCCCAGAACCGGTCTTCGTCAATCACGGAATGGATGCTGCTCCATCCTTCCTGAGCCAATGGAATAACCGTCGGGCTTTTAAGGACCGGAAGGGTTTCAGAAATAATTTTAATTTTATCATTCGGGACATTCATCAGAATATATTTTGAATTTTTCGCTTTTAAAACGGCTTTAATCCTGAACATCAATTTACTGAGAACAGCTTCTTTTTCATCATTCAGGCTGAAGGTTTTTGCCAGAACCGCTTCGGATGTCAGAAGGGTAACCGTTTCCCTGAGCCCGTTTTTAAATAAAGTGCTTCCTGAGCTTACAATATCACATATCCCATCGGCAAGACCGATATTCGGGGCTATTTCCACTGACCCTGAAATAACATGGATCTCTGCTGAAATATTATTCTTCTGAAGAAAGTTTTTAAGGGTATTGGGATAGGACGTGGCTATTTTTTTACCCTGGAAATAACTGAGCTGGTCTGTTTCCACCTCTTTTGGAACGGCTAATGAGACCCTGCATTTTGAAAATCCGAGCTTCTGGACAATCTCAATATTCTTTTCTTTCTCTGCCAGGAGGTTTTCGCCTACAATGGCAATGTCTACAACCCCGTCTTCCAGATACTGCGGGATATCCGAGTTTCTAAGGTACATTATTTCCAGAGGGAAGTTGTCTACGGAGACTTTGAGCTGGTCTTTTCCGTTATTGATGAAGATTCCGCAGTCTTTAAGGAGCTGAAGGGATTCTTCGTAAAGCCTTCCGCTTTTCTGTATGGCAATTTTTAATTTACTCATTGGTTTTTTTATTGGGCCTGAGTAAATAAAACTGGTTGGATGGTAAGAATTTCCCGGGATAAATTCAGAAACAAAAAACCGCCTGTTTACTCAGACGGTTTTTAATTATTTTGATTTCTAACGTAAAGTATCGATCAATCAATTCCGTCTAGCAGAGATGATGATGATAATGATGTACTGTTAAAAAATTCGGTTTCATTGTTGAAATGTGTATTGCAAATGTAGGGCTTATTTTGAAACATCCAAGTGTTTTATGAAATAATTTTTCTGTAGAGCTCCATCAGCCGGCCTGCAATGGGCTCATCATTAAACTTCTGAACGAAGTGAAAACCCTTGTCAGCACGGCGCTGCCTTTCAGATTCACTGTTCCATAGAAACTGTATTTTGGCTGAAATATCTGCTTCATTTCCGGGATTAATGTACACAGAATCCGGTCCGCCCGCTTCAGGAAGACAGCTGGTATTGCTGGTTACGACAACGGTTTTTGAGAACAGCGCTTCAATTACCGGAATTCCGAAACCTTCAAAAAAGCTCGGGTATACAAAAATATCTGCTGATTTATAGAGTACTGCCAGCTCATCCATAGAAACATTTTCTAAAAAATGAATCTGTTTTTCCATCTTATTTTTCTGAATGAACTGCTGGATTTTCCTGAAATACTTTGTTTTCCTGCCGACCACCACCAGAGGAATTGCTGTATCTTTTACGGCCTTAACAATGTTTAAAAGGTTTTTACGTTCTTCAATAGTCCCTACGTTTAAGATAAAACGATCGGGAAGATTAAATTTTTTTCTGGTCTGAAGGATAAATTCTTCAGGCTGCTCTTCTTTAAAAGCCTGATGACACCCTTGGTAAATCACTTCAATTTTGTTTTCCGGGACGTTAAGAAACTGAATGATGTCCTTTTTTGTCTGTTCGGAAATCGCTATGATCTTATCTGCTGAATCAGCTGCTTTTTTAAATTTCCACAGGTGGATTTTACGGTCGAAAAAAGAATAATACTGCGGATATCTCATAAAAATGAGATCGTGAATGGTCACCACTTTTTTAATCGGGGCATGATCCCATTTCAAAGGCAGTTCGCCGGATAACCCGTGAAAAATATCTGCATTCTGTTTCTGGGCATCCTTCCCCATTTTCAGCTGCCTCGCCATCATTCCGCCTGAGGTTTCAGCAAACCGGACAGCAGGGTTTTCCAAGATATCCTTTCCTCTCTCCGACCGGTTTTTATTAAGTAAAATGTATTCGTTATCAGGAAAATATTTTGCCAGAATCCTCACCAGGTCCCTGGAATAGTTGCCTAATCCTGATGTGTTGTGGAAAAATCTTTTGGCATCGTAAGCGATCTTCATAATTCAATCTGTTTTTGAAATTCCTGAAAGGTGCCAAAGGTATAGTTTTTACTTTTAAGCCAGGAAATAAATGCATCAAACCTTTCCACCATGTCTTTTCCAGAATTTTTTACGGTAAAACCGGGTAATTTAAAAGCTTCATCTTTAATTTCTGCAAATTCCCAGGGATGGAAATAGATGTTTAAATACCGGTCTTTCTTTAACGTGTCTGACGCCAGTTTCTTATAAAAAGACAGAGGGAAATTATGAAAGCTCAGCCAGAATAAAGGGATCCTGAAATTGGGAGACACTGAAGCCGGGATCTGGGTCACCTTCCCTTCTTTAAAATACGTCCTTGAAACTTTAAGATTGTTATATCTTCCGGGTAGAAAAGTCGGGTTAATGGATGAATTATAGGCATAACCGGCATCTTCCACCGCATTTTTACTCACCGGCATCATTCTCGGCATCCTGAGACCGGTTACTTTTGCAGAAAATAATTCTTCCAGCCTTTCTTTGGATTCTTTCAGGTGCTTTTCTTCAAAATCTGAATGGAACCAGGTGTGGGAAGCCAGTTCGTGGCCATCATCCAACAGCCTTTTGATAAGGTATTTACTGTTTTCAGCAAAAACTACGGTTGAAAAAAAAGTAGCTTTTACCTGGTGCTTTTTAAGGAGATCCAGGATTCTTCCCAATCCGGTCTGTGAGACGGAAATCTGTTTTTCAAATGGAATTTCCCCTTTGTATTCCAATGGCATATCAAATTCTTCAATGTCAAAACTCAATAAAACCATGATTAAAATTTTTTATTTTTGATGATATAGTTCGGTCTTTCTTTTACCTGCTTAAAGATTTTCCCTAAATAAATTCCTATGATGCCTAAAATGATCAGCTGTAATCCTCCGAAGAAAACAATGGTCATAATCAATGATGCCCAGCCTGAGATCTCCGTTTCTGTAATAAAAGAATGGATCACATAAATTCCGTACCCAACTACAGAAAGTCCTGAAAACAGGAAGCCCAGATACGCCGCGATATAGAGCGGTTTTACACTGAATGCCGTAATGCCGGTAAAGGCAAACGTAACCATTTTTTTAATGTTATAGCTGCTTTGCCCTGACAGTCTTTCATTAGCGGTAAATTCTATTCCGGCCTGCTTAAAGCCCATCCAGCTTGTCAATCCTCTTAAAAACAGGTCATCTTCATTGAAGCTTCTCATCACTTCCACAGCATTGGCATCCATCAGCCTGAAATCTGAGCCGCCGCCTTTGGTAAGATTGACATCGGATAATTTCGACAGTATTTTGTAAAAAAAGTCCGAGGTCCTTCTTTTAAACAGAGAAATTTCTTTCGGGTATTTCCTTACGGTGAATACAATATCATTGCCTTCCTCCCATTTTTTAATCAGTTCCGGGATCAGTTCCGGTGGATGCTGAAGGTCGCCGTCCATTGAGATCACCGCATTTCCGTGGGCATGATCCATTCCGGCTTTTACGGCAGGCTGATGTCCAAAGTTCCTTGAAAACTCAATGAATTTTACTTCATCATATTTCCGGGACAGCTCCTCCAGTTTTTGCTGGGTCTGATCTCTGCTTCCGTCATTTACAAAAATAATTTCAAAATCATAATTGCTCAGTCCGGAAAAAACCTGACTGATTTTTTCATGAACCAAAGCTACATTTCCTTCTTCATTATGGGCAGGAATGACGATTGAAATCTTTTTCATAGAATTATTTGAGGCTGTAGTTTTTTTCGAAATCTTTGGTTAAAAGTTCATAGATTACCCTCAGCCAGATAACAATGCAAGGTACAGCTTTTAGGGAATATTTAATGATATAATTCTTTTTTACAAACTTCGGAAACAGGTCTGAAGTTGAAAAACAGGTGAAAATAACAACGAAAATCAGCAGACCGATAATGAAAGGCGTTCTTTCTTTCTGCAGGAAAAACCAGATCAATACGCCTGTAACGGCAATGATGTAGGTAGGCGATTCTGAGCTTGAACTGAACAATACCAGAAAAAGTAACGTCGAGGCCAGGATCATTAATTGGAATGCATAATTTTTATACTGCTGGATCCTGATGTAAGGCAAAGCGAAAAGCGGTAACCCGAATGCCAAAAATATGACATTGGAAATGGAAGCATCTCCTAAAATTCTTCTGAAAAAGCCCATTAATGAAATATCCTGCATATTGCCCAGGGTCTGGTTTGCACTGTTCTTTTCAATAATCGACTGGTACCAGTCTGAATAGCACTGTATCACAAACTGCGGGCTTGAATAGAGCATAGGCAGCACAAAAAATACCCCTGCAATGATCAGTACTGAAACGATAAATTTTGTTTTGTTCTTAATAAAGAAGAACTGGGACAGCCCTACTATCCCGTATATTTTCACAAAAACACCTACTAAAATAGCGGTAACGGATTTTGTTTCCTTTCTTTCGTAAATATAGATTGCGGACAGCAGAAGAAGTCCCGTCAATGCAATATTAAACTGGAGGCTCAACGCTGCCGTAATGTATTCCTGAAGGCAGAATAAAGCAAAGAGTGCTTTTTTAGCATCGGAAAAGGGAAGCTTGTGAATGGCATAAATGAAAATAAAAGTATTGGCAGCATTCCACAGGGTAATCCCCAGCCAGTCGGGCATCAAAGCAAACGGTGCAATCAGTATACTGAAGAAGACACCGTAGTGGTTCATATCAAAAAACCGGTCCGGATATTCACTGAATAAATTGCTCTGATGGTACGTATTCAGAAATACGTTTTTAAAAATCAGGTAATTGTTGATTGCATAGCTGCCTCTGAAATATTTGGAAAGTGCCGTAGCCACGGCTATAATAAGATAAACCCCAAATATGTATTTAGGGTTTAGCAGTATTTTAAGAAATTTATCTTTCAAAATGGTGAAGTATTGGTTTACAATGAAGTCTTAAACAGCTACATTATTATCTCTCAGCGCATCATTTAAAGAAGTTTTTTTATCGGTAGATTCTTTTCTCTGACCGATGATCAGTGCACACGGCACCTGGTATTCCCCGGCCGGATACTGTCTGGTATAGCTTCCCGGAATTACCACGGAACGGGCAGGAACCCTTCCTTTGATTTCAATCGGTTCAGGACCGGTAACATCAATAATTTTCGTAGAAGCTGTCAGGACAACATTCGCGCCCAGAACGGCTTCTTTCTCTACATGAACCCCTTCTACCACGATGCATCTTGAACCGATAAAGCAGTCATCTTCAATAATAACCGGAGCAGCCTGAAGCGGTTCTAAAACACCACCGATTCCTACACCACCGCTCAGGTGGACATTTTTACCGATCTGTGCACAGCTTCCTACGGTTGCCCACGTATCTACCATTGTTCCTGAATCTACATAAGCCCCGATATTTACGTAAGAAGGCATTAAAATAACGCCTGATGCTACAAAAGAACCTTCTCTTGCAATGGCATGGGGAACTACCCTTACTCCTTTTTCTGCATAGTTTCTCTTCAAAGGAATTTTATCATGAAATTCAAACGGGCCTACTTCAATCGTTTCCATCTTCTGAATCGGGAAATACATTACAACTGCTTTTTTCACCCATTCATTCACCTGCCATCCGTTTTCTGTAGGTTCTGCTACGCGAAGGGTTCCTGAATCCAGCAGAGAAACCACTTCTCTGATGGCTGTCCGGCTGTCTTCATTCTGCAAAAGGTCTCTGTTGTCCCAAATATTCTCAATGGTTTGTTGTAACGACATATGTATAGTTTAAATTTATTCGCGCCAAAGATACAAAAAAGTTCAGGAAAATATTTTGAAAGTATCTGTATTAAGGAGCTTAAATATCCGTTTAGCCTGAATATAAAATAAATTACCGGTTGACAATTATGGTTTCAGGTTTTCGATATAATCTTCGTATCCGCTTTTTTCCAAAACTTTTTTAGGGGTTAAGCTATAGATGTCTTTCCAGGAATTGCTTCCGTGTCTTTCCACATACTTAGAAATAATCCTGAAACCTAACCAATAATTCAGGGATTTCGGAGCATCCGGGAACAGTTTAAGGTGTTCATTTCTTAATAATGGATTATTTCCCGAAGTATCTGAAAAATAATGCTTTACTTTTAAAAAGATTTCTTTCTCATTTTTCATATACCAGTCCCAATCCCCTTTGGTCATGTTTTCAACAGCTTCATGTTCAGGTATTTTCTTATCAAAAAACACATAGGTAAAATAACAGGCAAAGCCTTCGTCTATGGTCTGGCTCAAAGCCGAATCTTTATTGGGATCATTATTCCTGAATTTTTCATACACCAAATGATTCAGCTCATGCGGCAATCCTTTTTCTAAAGTATAATTGATATTAACCGATGTATTATTCAATTCCAGGGCAAACTGTTCTGCATTGCATCCTCCGAAACCGATTCCTGTAATGGGTGTAAAAAGAAGACTTATTTTAGCGCTGGGCTGATAAGGAACCAACCGGTTGAACTTTGCCAGGTTTCTTCGAATCAGCCTGTTGATATTAATATCGGTAATGCTTTTTGTTCTTTCTATAAATTGTAATTTATCTTTGTCGAAGAGTGTTCTGTTCCATCGTACAAGGCCTTCTGCATTGTTGAAACGGCCTGCATTTTCATCTCCAAAAATAACTCCGTAGCAGCTGTCCCATAATTTCCTGTGCGGTAAATAAACATTTTTCCTGATCATGGCAGAATCGAAGACATCATTCTTATGGGCTAAAACCTGGTATTTGAACAGGTTGACAACAGTGATATTCTGAATTTTAATACTGTCGGAAATTTTTTCCACCCTGCTATATTCAAAATCTGTTTTCTTCGTGGGTGCTACTGAACAGGAACTCAACAAAACAAGACCTGTTATTACAATAATTTTTTTCATTATTTCTTTTTGAGCCGGAGATATACTATACTGATGCGGATATAAGCTACCTGACAATCCGGCAGTATATTAGGTTAACATCCCTATTTCAATATGACAATTCTGGAAGATGTTGTGTTACATGGATAATACAAAATTATCCCAGCTCTGAAATAAGCATTATTACAATACACCGTTCTTATTTCTTATATAAACGCGCTGTTGAAATTACAGTATTCTCTGTGCGTGCAGATAGGCTTTATTCCAGTACACTTCATTTAAAGACGATATGATTACCCCTTTTGTTGTTGAGGCATGGATGAATTTTACTTCACCGTTGTTTCCGATATCATGAACAATACCGACATGGGATACGCGGCTTCCGCCTGCTGTTGAAAAAAACAAAAGGTCGCCGGGTTTCACTTCCGTGATGTCAATTTTCTTTCCTGCTTCTGCCTGATCTGATGATCTTCTGGGAAGCTGGTAATCATTTTCTTCAAAAACTTTCAGTGCAAAACCGGAACAGTCGAAACCGGAAGAGGTATTGCCGCCGAATTTATAGGGAGCGCCAAGGTATTTTTCAGCATCTTTTAAAATTTCGCTGATTGATTTCGGAACACTGCCGTTAAAACCGGAATCAAGTTTACGGAGGTTTTCAGTCTTTGGTACAGACGGTGAGATGCGCGGATTTCTTTTTACCGCAACATTTTTTGAGCTTCCGCACGAAACAGAAATGGTGGAAGCAATGAGCAAAGCATAAATGGCTGTTCGTTTTAGATTTCCATAATTCAGGCTGTTCTTCATATTTCTTTTATTTTCTGCTCTAAGGTGCCTACAAATATAAATAAATTATGCTTTTACCATACTTAATTTATGGTAGGAATTAAACCAAAAAAGCTATTCCGGAGAATAGCTTTATATAATGTAATGGATACAGATTTATTTGGATGTCTTTTCACCTTTCCAGGTTCCTGACCTTGTGGGTGTAGGAACTGAATTGGTCCAGCTGCCGGTGGCTTTTTTATCTTCTCTGGTAAGGGTCCCTCTGAACTCTCCGTCCTGAGGCATGCCTACTGTTGCCGTTAATTCTCCCGATTCACTAAGCTGTCCGGAAATGGAATAATTTTCAGTACTCTGGTCTGAGTGCATGGTTCCCGTTACTTTCCCGTCTGTGGCTACGACGATGTTCCAGTTGCCTTTTTCGGTGCCTTCATAAGTTCCGGCCCAGGTTCCGATAAAATCATAAATGGTGTCTTCATCTTTACCACAACCAATAAATAAAAAAGCAGTCAGTAAAAGTAAAAATATTTTCTTCATAGTTTATAAGTAGTTTTAGCACTTAATTGTTTGCCCGGATTGATGATGTCAGCAAGACCGGTACGCTTCAAATACATGTTTTTGAATGGTGACAAATATAGAATTTTTATTTGACTTAAATACTTTTTAGCCCTTTAAAAATAGTGTTCTTTGATAAAATTAAGCTATGTTTGAAATTACTGCACTTTTTTAACGCATATTATTCTTTATTGGGTACTGATCCGCAAATAGTATTGTTCTTTTAACAAAAAAGAATTTGGAAGCCGGACAAAAAAATATTCCTGACAAAAAATGCCAGGAATATTTGGAGTTCCTTATTATGTATTTTTAATAGTTAATTTTTTATTTTCAATTACTGTGCCATAATTATATTACGATGTAATAATTTTTGAAGAATAATTCTGTTACCTATCTTGTATCCATAAAACAATAAAAGCCCTTCGAGTGAAGAGCTTTAAATAGGATGTGGAGAATACGGGATTCGAACCCGTGACCTTTTGACTGCCAGTCAAACGCGCTAGCCAACTGCGCCAATCCCCCGTCATGCTTCTGTTCTGAAGCGGTACAAAAGTAAGTATTTAAAATAGATCTGCAAATACTTTTGTAAATTTATTGTTAAATATTTCAGTGCTTTCTGTGCAATATATCCGTAACCTCAAATTAGTAATTAATTATCAGGTATTTATACCCTCATAAAATTTCAAATTTCCGGCCAATAAAAAACGCATGTCAGAAATAACATGCGTTTTTATCATATATTTTCACGACGAAATTACTTCCATCCGCCTCCAAGTGCCTGATAAAGCTCTACGCCGGCACTCATTTTATTATATTGTGCATTGGCGATATTCAGTTCTGCATTTAAGGAATTTACACTGGCATTCAATACTTCAAGATAATTAGCCATCCCGTAATTAACCAGCTCCTGAGAATATTCAACCGAATTCTTATAGGCATTTAATTCTTTCTGCTTTAATTCAATAAAAGAATCCTGCACGGAGAACACCCTGATGGCATCCGATACTTCTTTCCCGGCATTCAGGACTGCTTTCCTGAAGTTCAGATAAGCCGTTTCCTGGTTGGCAAGGCTTACATCGTAATTGGTTCTGATTGCCCTCCTGTTTAAGATCGGCTGTGCCAGACCTCCCACGACATTTGCAAACAGGGAATTTACACTGAATAAATGATCAATGTCCACTGACTGTACACCACCGCTTCCGGTAAGCCTTAGGGTCGGGTAAAACTGTGCTTTTGCCGCATTGGTCAGTTCAAACGTATTGATCAGTTCATACTCTGCCCTCATCACATCCGGACGGTTGGCAAGCAACTGCGCCGGGTATCCCAGTTTCACATCAATAGGAAGCTGTTGCCCCTCCAGTGTGGATCTTTCAATGGAACGTGAAGGTTCACCCATCAGCATGCTCATCGTATTTTCCAGAAGCTGGATCTGTGTATCAATATCAATCAGCAATGATTTAGCATTGAATACCAGGGCTTCACTCTGCTGAACGGCAACTTCTGTCAATGTTCCGGCTATCTTCAATGCTCTTGTCGTTTCCAGATTCCTTTCACGCAGTGCAATGGTTTCCGTAATAATCCTTTTCTGGGCATCATAAGTCAGCAGTTGGTAATACGAGGAAGCAATAGAAGCAACCAGGTCACTCTTTACTGCTTTATGGGCGGCAACCGTGCTTAGGTAAGCTGCCAGCTGTGCCCGTTCCTGTGATTTCAGCCTGCCCCAGATATCGGCTTCCCATGCGATGTTGGCAGTAATATCATACTGGTTGACATACCTTCTTGCCCCGATAATCTGCCCGAACTGCGTGTTGATGGACTGTGTCTGGAAGGTATAGTTAGGGCCCACTGTTAAGGTAGGCTGGTAAGCTGCTTTGCTCTGTTTTAGATAAGCCTCTGCCGAAGCAATGCTCTGCAGGGCAATTCTTATATCCAGGTTATTATCCAGAGCTTTGGAAATATGGCCCTGAAGTATCGGATCCGTAAAAATCTGTTTCCATGAAACATTTGCGATATTGGTGCTGTCCGAAGGAAGCATATCGGTACGGTACAGTTTCTCATCCACCACCTGATCCGGCCTCTGGTATTCTTTTCTTATCGAACAGGATGATACCGCTGCAAGAATAGTTACTGAGAAAGTGATTCCTTTTATAATATTTAAAATACTTTTCATTGTAGTAAATAGAAGTTATAAAATCCGGAAACCAGAAGCCGTAAAATACCAACTGCTGATTTCCTGATCATTAATTTATTCTGCTAAATTGATATCTTTTTGTTTGATCGGTTTTATTTTTTCCTGCAAAGTCTGGAAAACCACATACAGTACCGGGATTACAAATACCCCTAAAATAGTACCTATCAGTAATCCGATTGAAGCACCGGTCGCAATCGACCTGTTACCTACGGCACCAATCCCACTTGCCAGAACCAACGGAAGCAAACCGAAGATAAAGGCCAGTGAGGTCATCAGGATCGGTCTCAACCTTGCTTTCGCTGCGTTGATCGCAGACTCCACAATGGTTTCACCGTGATGCCTTCTCTGAACCGCAAATTCGATGATCAGGATCGCATTTTTAGCCAGCAACCCTACCAACATGATCAGGGCAATCTGGAAATAAATGTTGTTTTCAAGACCCATGATTTTCTGTCCGAAATAAGCTCCCATTACCCCAAGCGGAAGTGAAATGACCACCACCAGCGGTAAAATATAACTCTCGTACTGCGCAGAAAGAATGAAGTAAACAAATACCAGACTCAAAGCAAAGATCAGTAAAGTCTGAGATCCGGAATTTAATTCTTCTCTTGTAAGACCCGTAAATTCAACATCATAATTCTGGTCAAGCGTTTCCTTAGCAACGTCCTGCACTGCAGTAATGGCATCCCCGGAGCTGAAACCGGCTTTGTTTGCTCCGGTAATCTTCACGGAAGTAAACAGGTTATAACGGCCTACCGACTGAGGTCCGTAAGTTTTGGTCAGCGTCACAAACTGTGAAATCGGCGACATCTCCCCGGAACTGGTTTTAATATAATACTGGTTAAGATTATTAGCATCTACCCTGTCTTCAGGAAGTGCCTGGATCATTACCCTGAACTGTTTTCCGTATTTGGTAAAGTCTGCTCCGTAAATCCCACCGATATATCCCTGCATTGTCGATAAGATATCATTCACCGAAACACCTTTCTGTTTTGCCAAAGGAACATTAATCTCCATCATGTACTGAGGATATTTTGTATTGAATGAGGTCTGGGCAAATTCAATTTCAGGTCTCTGCATTAAGTTTCCGATAAATTCATTCGTTTTTGCATCCAGCTGGGCAAAATCGCCTCCTGATTTATCCAGAAGTACCATTTCAAAACCGGCACTGTTACCGAATCCCGGCACACTCGGCGGCTGAAAGAATACTACTTTTGCATCCGGCACTTTTCCTGCCAGTCCGAATAACCGCTTGGAAATTTCTTCTGAGGATAATCCGTCGCCTTTCCTGTCGTCAAAAGGTTTTAATTTAATGAAGGCAAGACCGTTGTTACTTCCGTTTCCGGACAGTAATCCTCTGCCTGTAGAAATCGTCACGTTCTGGATCCCCGGAATCTGCATGGCATTTTTCTGCAGTGTTTTAAGGACATTGTAGGTTCTTTCCATTGATGCTCCCGGCGGAAGCTGTACATCTGTAAAGATAATCCCCCTGTCTTCTGTAGGTACAAAACCTTTCTTCATGCTGCCGTTTGCCCAATAAATAATTCCTCCGGTAATGACAAGAATAACTAAAGTGACCCACTTGTGCTTAATCAGGAAATTAAATCCTCTTCCGTAACGGTCTGTGGCTGTTTTAAAGCCGATATTAAATTTATAAAAGAATTTCTGAATGAAATTTTTATTTTTATAATCCTGGTGGTGATCTTCGTGCGGCTTTAAGAACAATGAACATAAAACCGGACTCAGTGTCAATGCATTAACCGCCGAAATGATGATCGCAATAATCAGTGTGATCCCGAACTGCTGATAGAATACACCGGTAGGCCCTGTAATAAAGGTAACCGGAATAAATACCGCTGCCATTACCAGCGTAATTGAGATAATAGCTCCGGTGATTTCATCCATCGCTTCAATGGTTGCTTTTTTAGCATCGGATATCCCGTGCTCCATTTTGGCATGGACCGCCTCGACGACGACAATGGCATCATCCACCACGATACCGATGGCCAGTACCAAAGCGAAAAGCGTTAAAAGGTTTAATGAATATCCGAAAAGATTCAGGAAAAAGAATGTTCCTACAATAGATACCGGAACCGCAATGGCCGGAATTAAGGTAGACCTGAAATCCTGTAAGAAGATATATACTACAATAAATACCAGGATAAATGCTTCAATTAAAGTATGGATTACTTTTTCAATAGATGCATCCAAAAATTCATTGGTATCAAAGTTAAAGGTATATTTTACGCCTTCAGGATAGGTACTTTCATTATCTTTCAGCTGTTTTTTAATGTTCTCGATAATTTCCTGGGCATTGGATCCCGGCGTCTGGAAAACCCCCATACTGATGGACGGGTTATCGCCGTTTTCACCGATTCCGCTGTATGATAAACCTCCCAGTTCTACTTTTGCAACATCTTTCAGCATTAAATTCTGTCCGTCCGGAAGAGATTTGATGATGATATCATCATACTGTTCCTTTTCACTGAACTTCCCGACATATTTAATGATGTATTCAAAAGAGCTTCCGCTGTTCTGTCCTAAAGATCCCGCAGCAGCTTCCCTACTCTGGTCATTGATTGCCGTGGTAACTTCAGTGGGTGTAATGCCATAGGCTGCCAGTTTAGCAGGATCAAGCCAGATTCTCATGGAATAGTTTTTCCCTCCGAAAACGTTGGCTTCCCCTACTCCATTAATCCTCTGAAGATCGGGAATAACGTTAATATTCAAAAAGTTCTGAAGATAAACGTCATCTATATTCTTGTTTTCTGAATAGAAGGAAAGGTACATCAGGGCACTCGTCTGCTGTTTCTGCGTAACTACCCCGGAACGGGTAACTTCACTTGGAAGCAGAGGGCTTGCCCTGGCCACACGGTTCTGAACGTTTACGGCAGCAATATCTGCATCTACTCCCTGTTTAAAGAATACCTGGATCTGGGCTGAACCGTCATTCCCGGCTGTTGAAGTAATATAATCCATCCCTTCAACCCCATTGATCTGTTCTTCAAGAGGTACCACAACACTCTTCATTACCGTTTCGGCATTGGCCCCGGTATAATTTGCCCTTACACTTACCGTTGCCGGTGCAATGTCAGGATACTGTGTAACCGGCAGCGAGATCAATCCTAAAACCCCGAGAATCACAATCAGAATGGAGATTACGGTGGATAAAACCGGCCGGTTGATAAAATTTTTAATCATTTTAGAATTTCGGTTTTATAGATTGAACAAGACTATCCATTTTTACGGGCTTCGGCTTCACGGCAGTTCCCGGCTTTAAAGCTCCGATACCTGCTGCTACAATTGTTTCGCCTTTATTCACCCCGGATTTGATAAGCGCCAGATTGTCGATCCTGTCGATAACATTGATAACAACATTTCTTGCCGTGTCGCCTTTATCCACTTTATAAACATATACGATACCCTGCTGTTCGTACGTAGCACTTTCCGGAACTACCAGTACATTGTCATAGGCTTTCGGAAGTCTGATGGTTCCGCTGTTCCCGTTGCTTAACAGTTTCTGGGCATTGGTAAAGCTTACTCTGAACTGGATGGTTCCCGTTGTAGGATCAATCTGTCCTGTAATGGCTTCAATCCTCCCTTTTTCAGGATAAAGGCTTCCGTTGGCCAGCTGAAGTTCAACCATCGGAAGGTTTTTAATTTTTTCCGGCATGGTAGCGCCTCTGGATTTTTCAAGGAAGTCAAAGTATTCTTTTTCGTTCATTGAAAAGTAAGCATACACGCCTGATGTATCAGAAATGGTTGTTAATGCCGACTGGTCAGTTGGCCCTACCAAACTTCCCACTTTTAACGGAAGCTTCCCGATTACACCGGAAATAGGGGCACGGATGATAGAATATTCGATATTGGCTTCTACGCCTTTATAATTGGCCACAGCTTGGCTTTTTGCTGCTCTCGCCTGCTGTAACTGAGCCTGGGCCTGGGCAAGATTTGCCTGGGCCGTCTGCAGCTGTACATTGCTGATGATATTTTTCTGAACCAGCGGCTTCAATTTGTTTACTTCTACATTGGCAGCACTTACGGCAGCCTGAGCTGCTGCAATATTAGATTCTGCCGCACCTACACCTGCCCTTGAAGCAGCTGCGTTCTGGCTTAAAATATTGGTTTCAAGACGGAATAAAGGCTGACCTTTGGTAACATACTGCCCTTCATCTACCAGCACCTGAGTAATATATCCCTGGATTTTAGCCCGTACATCATTGTTTACCCTTCCTTCTATGCTGGCAGGAAATGTCTGGTAACCGACTATATTTTTGGTCTCCACATTCACTACGGGGTAAGGCTTAGGGCCCTCCTGCTTGGGAGCTTCTTTTTTGCAGGCAGTTAAGGAAAGTGCCGCAACAGAAAGTATAAATAGCTTATTATTCATATTATAGTTTATTAAGAGATTCCTGAATATTAATTATGTTTTTATTTAAAAGCGCTTTATAAGCTTCCATCTTTTCGTCATTACCCTCATCATCATTTTTCTTTTTAAAATGATCTAAGTCATCCAGTAGTTTTAATTCGTCTTTCATTTTTTGGACAATTTTTTCAAATCTTAATTTCTTATATCCGTCATTGATGAAGAAATATCTTTTCCGCTCATCCATTTTATTGTGGTCCACAATAAGTTCCGCATTCAGCAGTAAGGTAATGCTGGTAGATACCGAACTTTTGCTTGCACAAAAAACCTCGACAAACTCGTCAAAAGTTATGCCTACCTTATCATAATCAAACAACAGGTACGCATAGATTTTTGAAGCCAGCGGAGGTATGCTGAAAACAGCACCGTAAAACTTAACGGCTTCCTGGAAAATTTTTTCATCAATTTCTATACGCTTATTCATGGTATATAAATTTTGATGCAAAAATATAAATTAGTTCAGAACTAAACGAACAAACTTAATAGAGTTTGTGAATGAGTCATGTTTTAAAAATTCGATGGCTGATTTTTAGCCTGCTTAATTCAGTATTGAAACCTTATAAAAACTTTTAAGCGCATTTTCAAATCAATTTTTAAATTGAGCAGGTTTATATAAATGGTTGTAAAATCCAAATCATCTACCAATAATTTTATGAAATAATTTAAACAGACTCTTAAATAATAATCTTTTCAAAAGCTTTTCTCATTCCGCCTGCCAGAAAAACTTCCCCGCAATAGCTGTAGCCTTTGCTTTCCAGGATTTTGAGCATTGCCGTATTGTCAAAATTGGTATCCACCTTTATGCTCTGGATTCCCTGAGACCTCGTGAAATCTTCAATCAGGTCAAATAATTTCTTTACCAAGCCCTGTCCTGCGAATTTCTGATCTACGGCAACGCGGTGCACGACAACAAATTCCCCGTTGCTCAGCCAGGCACCTTCAATGGTACTGTAGGCAGGCTCATCATTGAGGATAAGGGCTGTGTAAACTGCAATTTCGCCATCTACGGTCATAATGTAACCAAAACCTTTTTCAATATCGCTTTCCACGGTTCCCAAGTTAGGATATCCCTGCTGCCACTGGGTACTTCCGTCCTGTTTCCTTCTTTCAATAGCCTGCTGTATGATGTCCCAGATTGCATCACGGTCTTCAGTTTCTGCTTTTCTTAATCTGATTTCTGAATTCATGCTGTAAAATTTAGTCGTAAGATGATACTCCGCTATACGGTTTTAACCTTAAAATATATATGATTTTAATTCTGTTAAAACCTAAACTAAAAAAACCGAAAACTAATTAACATTAGTTTTCGGTTCGAAGTAGTAAAATTTAAAATTATGAAATTGTTTATTTATTTTCGCTCTGCTGAAGGTAAACATCGATAACTTCAAATGCTTTTTTTTCATCCTCCAGATCTACCATTACCTTTAACGATGTAGCCGTTGGTGTAGTGGTAAAAGTAAGATAATTGTTTTCAACTTCATTGGTGATTTGCGCGTCATCCAGTTTGGATTTTATCAATTGGATTTCTGACGGTTTGTCGCTTTCAAAAACTGATACTCTTGTACTTCTTTCCATGTTCTATCTCGTTTAAGTATCTAAATTTATAACATTTTTTTGAAAATTACAAGTCTGAAGTTTAAATTTTGTTAATATTATGTTCGATTTTATCCAGTGCAAGACGGATTTCTTCTTTGGAAACATTAAGGTGCGGCCTGAAACGGAGCGACTGTTCACCGCAGGCAAGAATGATCATCCCATCACGCCAAAGCTCCTCTCTCAGCAGATTTCTCTGGTCAGTCGTCGGCAGATCAATGGCGCACATCAACCCTCTTCCTCTGGCATTCGTCAGCTTTTCCGGATATTTCTGTTCCAATGTTCGCAGGCCTTCCAGTAAGTAATCTCCCACTACCCGTGCATTTTCTACGAGGTTTTCTTTTTCGATAACTTCCATCACCAACTGAAACCGGAGCATATCTATGAAATTACCTCCGAATGTAGAGTTGATCCTTGAGCTTTCCCTGAATACATTATCCGGTACTTCGTCAAACTTTTCCTTATTGGCCAGGATTCCGCATACCTGTGTTTTTTTACCGAAGGAAATGATATCCGGTTTCGCTGTAAAATGCTCGAAAGCCCACATTTTTCCGGTCATTGCAATGCCGGTCTGCACTTCATCATAAATGAGAAGGATTTCATGCTCGTCACAGATATTTCTCAGACCCATTAAAAATTCATCCCTGAAATGGTTGTCGCCTCCTTCTGCCTGAATCGGCTCGATGATGATGCAGGCCACTTTGTTGGGATTCATCAGGATGGCTTCTTCAATGTTCAGCAAAGCCAGCCTTTCATTCTTTATGGTTTCTTCTAAATTTTCCTCTGTAATCGGGAAGGTTAATTTCGGGTTCAGGATTCTCGGCCAGTTGAACATCGGGAAATACTGGTATTTTCTCGGGTCAGACGTATTGGTTAAACTTAATGTATAACCGCTTCTTCCGTGGAATGCCTGCCTGAAATGAATACAGATCCCGGCCTCAATATCAAGATCCTTTTCAAAATTCTTTCTTGTTTTCCAGTCGAAACACGCTTTCATGGCATTTTCTACAGCTAAAGATCCGCCTTCGATGAAGAATGCATACTGAAGCTCTTTAGGAATGGCTACCCGCTCAAACACTTCCAGGAAATGGGCATATTCTTCTGAATAAACGTCTGCCAGTGTAGGCTTATTGACCGCCATTTTCCCCAGCCATTCTGATTTTTCCATCAGGTAAGGATGATTATAGCCGATAGAAGCTGATGCGAACATGGAAAACATATCCAAATATTCTCTGTTGGTCAGTTTATCATACAGCCATGATCCGTGGGATTTTTCAATGTCCATTACGAAATCAAAACCATCCGCCAGAATGTGCCTGCCTATTGTTTCTTTAACTTTATTTGCCTGTATATCTATTATAGTCTGTTCCATTTTTGCTTTGAATTGAAATTGATTAAAAGACTGAAACTGAAAAATCAGAGAATTCTGACTTATTAAGGATTCAGTCTTTTAATTTTTAAATAGTTAAAAACACTTTATAAATCAAACTTAATCCCCTGTGCCAAAGGCAGACTAGCGGTGTAATTTATGGTATTGGTCTGGCGTCTCATATAGTATTTCCAGACGTCTGAACCTGATTCCCTACCGCCTCCGGTTTCTTTTTCACCACCGAAAGCGCCGCCGATTTCCGCACCGGAAGTCCCGATATTGACGTTGGCAATTCCGCAGTCTGAACCTGCATGGGAAAGGAACAGTTCTGCTTCTCTCAGGTTCTGCGTCATGATGGCTGAGGACAATCCCTGAGGAACATCATTCTGAATAGAGATCGCTTCGTCTAACGTACTGTATTTGATTAAATATAAAATCGGTGCAAAAGTTTCATGCTGAACGATTTCGTAAGAATTCTGAACTTCCGCGATACACGGTTTTACATAACAGCCGGATTCGTATCCTTTTCCGTTCAGTACTTCACCTTCAACCACGAAGTTTCCGCCCTCCTCTTTACATTTCCTGATAGATTCCTCATACTGTGTAACCGCAGCAGTGTCGATAAGCGGCCCCACATGGTTTTTCTCATCCAGCGGGTTCCCAATTTTCAGCTGTCCGTACGCTTTTACCAGTCTGTTTTTTACTTCATCATATACCTCTTCATGGATGATCAGCCTTCTTGTTGAGGTACATCTCTGCCCGGCAGTTCCTACGGCTCCGAAAACCGCTCCGATGATCGACATATCAATGTCCGCATCTTTAGAGATAATGATGGCGTTGTTTCCTCCCAGTTCAAGGATGGATTTCCCAAATCTTTCGGCAACTTTTGATGATACCATTCTTCCTACTCTTGTAGAACCGGTAAATGAAACCAGGGAAACCCTTTTGTCATCCACCAATTTCTGTCCGATTTCATGGTCTGCCACCAGGACACTTGAAATTCCTTCTCCAATGCCGTTCTCCTTTAATACCTCATTCATAATATTCTGGCAGGCAAGTGCACACAGCGGTGTCTTTTCAGACGGCTTCCAGATGGTCACGTTTCCGCAGATCCATGCCAAAGCGGTATTCCATGCCCAAACAGCCACCGGAAAGTTGAATGCCGTAATAATTCCTACAACTCCAAGCGGATGGTACTGCTCATACATCCTGTGGCCCGGCCTTTCGGAATGCATGGTATACCCGTGAAGCTGCCTTGATACCCCGACAGCAAAATCGCAGATATCAATCATTTCCTGAACCTCGCCCAGGCCTTCCTGCAGGGATTTGCCCATTTCATAGGAAACAAGCTTACCCAGATCATCTTTATATGTTCTTAATTTCTGGCCTAACTGCCTTACGATTTCCCCTCTTTTGGGAGCCGGAATGAGCCTGAACTCTTTAAAAGCTTTTTCGGCAGCTTCAATTACTTTATCGTAATCAGATGCCCCGGAAGTTTTTATCTTAGCAATCAGATTGCCGTCTACCGGAGAATAACTCTCTATTGTTTTGCCTGATGCAAAGTATTTCCCGCCTGATGAAGTCCCCTTATTTTCTTCTTTAATCCCCAGATTTTTGAGTGTTTTTTCGATTCCAAAATCTTTTACTTTTTTAGACATAAAAATTTTACTTTTCGTTTTCCCTAAAGTTAAAAATATTAAGCGAACTGCAAAATTTTAATTTTAGAGTCTTTTTTATTTGGACTAATTATAAACATGCTTATCTTTGTAAGGTAATCATTTGAATTTCAGAAATGGAAAATAATAACACGATACAGGAGCCGGCGGAAGAAAAGAAACCCTCTAAATGGAAAAGCCTGGTAAAGAAATTCGGTATAGGAGGCATTATATTTTTTACGGTGAAAGGGATTATTACTTCAACGCTGATCTATTTTCTCGGGAAAAATTTCTGGACGGTTATCAGCAATTACTTTTCGACGATGTTTGAGTAATCCAACTAATCATATCAACTAAAAAGCAGGGAAATTTCCCTGCTTTTGTTTTTGTATTCAATGAAGAATGGAATGAGTATCCATTATTATTTCATGTCTTCACTATCGCTTTTCAATCTCTAAGATACCATTCATAAAAAATCCCGGAAACTGCTTTCCGGGATTCATTATAATATATTTTAAGGTTATTTTTTATTCAGAGTCCTGAACTTGAAATATGATGCTGCTGATAAAGCCAGCATTGTTCCTACTCCAATGTATACCCAAGCCGGAACAGGGACAGGATCTCCTGCTGCGTATGAGTGAAGTCCGCTCAGGTAATAGTTTACCCCGAAATAGGTCATTACCATAGAACAGAAAGCAAACATGGTCGCTACGTGGAATGCCCATCTGCTTCTCAATCCCGGAACCAGTCTCATGTGCAGTACAAAAGCATACACCATGATGGAAATGAAAGCCCAGGTTTCTTTAGGGTCCCAGCTCCAGTATCTTCCCCAGGATTCGTTGGCCCAGATTCCGCCTAAGAAATTTCCTACCGTCAAGGCAAATAACCCGATGGTTAAGGACATTTCGGAAACGATAACCAATTCCTTCAGTGTTGTATCATGATGGATTTTATAATCTTCTTTATTGGAAATAATATAGAATACCAGACTGATCACAGCAATAATCATTGATAAGGCAAAGAAGCCGTAACTGGAGGTGATAATGGCCACATGGACAATCAGCCAGTATGATTTCAATACCGGAACCAGCGGCGTAATCTGCGGATCCAGTGCGGATCCTCCGTGTGCAAACCCCATCATGATAACGGCTACCATAAATCCGGCAGCAGGAATCAGTGCATTGGAATTTCTGTACAGGATCAATCCGGCCGTAATACCTACCCATGAGATGAAGATAATGGCTTCGTACCCGTTGCTCCACGGTGCATGCCCGGAAATATACCATCTGGCAACCAATCCTAAGAAATGGCAGAAATATCCTACTGCTCCTACAGCAACAATACCTTTAATGATTTTATTTAAATTTTTACCAGGCTTAAACAATTCCACAAAACCTAAAATCAGCAATAGTCCTCCTATCAGTGTATAGAAGATCAGTAATTTGAAGTTGATGTTTACTTTATTCATGAACACCTCCAGGTTTACTTTGGATTCGGCAGGAACTACTGCTTTCCCCCATTTCTGCTGGTATTCTGAAAGCCTGGCAAGTTCTGCATCTGCCTTGCTCCAGTTCCTACTCTGCTGTGCCTGTAAAACTTCTGCAAAATAAGGCCCCATCACTTTTTGGGATTCAACATCCGGTTCCATTTTCTGGTCCAGCCAGGAATGCCACGTGTGGTTGGCATCGTTTTTCACCGGGACAATCCTCATAAACTGGCCGCTGAAAAATTCGTTGAAGATCTGCACCCTTTCGTTAACCGAAATCACTTCCTTGTCGTAATTGGTCTGTTCGGCCGGTTTTTTACGGAATGCAGTGTTGTAATCATGTTCAAGGATATAGGATAAATTCCCATTGGCATCAGCCGGGAAAAGGTTCATCAGTGAAGTATAACCTTCATCATCAGCCTTTGTTTTATTTTTTAATTCATCGCCGCCTTTTGTTCCCACTTTAATCATCGGAACCATCGTCCAGCTCGGCGTATCCGTGTTTACGGAAAGGAACCACTGATTGGCGGTCAGGGATTTTCCGTCCGTGCCCTTAAATTCGTCTTTTTTGTATAATTTTCTTAAAACATCAAGTGCTTCGGTATTGATCGGAACAATTCTCCCTTCGAAGTTCTGAACCAGAAGATAACCGAATTTATCTGCATGTTCTTTGTCTATTTTATTTCTTGCAATAATTTCATCGGCAGAGATCATTTTCATTTTGCTCAGCGGTGCAGCCAGTGAATTCTGCTGTGCTTTCTGCTGAACCCCTGCCTCAGGTGCCGGAGCATGATTGTGGTTGTCACCTTCCTTATGGATGTGTTCCGTGCTTCCGTCAGTTGTTCCGTGTGTTTCAATCTTCTGAGCGCTTAACCCTAAGCTTAAGAACAACAGGATGATTGTTGCCGTACGCCTTTTATTCACATCCTTCAGCATTTTGTTCAGCTTCCAGAAGTGGGTTCCTTTCCAGAAGAAAATCGTGAACAGGCCTCCGAACAATAAGGCATACCCGATATATGAAATCAGGGTCCCCCAGAAATCGTGGTTAACGGAAAGTACGGTACCCATCCTGTCCGGATCAAAGCTGGACTGGAAGAAACGGTATCCTTTATGGTTTAAAACGTGGTTCATATAAATTTTAAAAGGCGTCTGCTTACCTTCATCAATAATTTTAATGTGGCTTTCATAAGCACTCGGGGATGAACTTCCCGGATAGGTTTCCATCACAAAGTCATCCAGTTTCAGTGCGAAAGGGGTATTGTAGATTTTCGGTCCGAAGCCGATCATAATGTTCAGCCCGTCCATTGCAATCTGCTTGTAGGCATTAGGGTTCCCTTTTTCAACGGACAGATCAACCAGTTGTTTTGTTTTCGGGCCCTGAACTTCAACCGTCAGTACATCCGGAAGGTTCTGGTCTTTCTTGCGGTCTCCCTCAAAGGCCAGCAGTTTCCCTTTCTTTAATCCTTCAGGAACCACCAGTTTCAGTTCGTTGATGGTATATAAGCTTCTCAGTGCCAAAGGCTGGAATTCGTTTTTCGCCGTATTTCCTGTAGCCTGGGTAGCCATCGTCATATAGGTTGCATCCACCGGAGTCTTGATCATCAGCTTCCCGCCGTCATTCCTGAATTCCACAGCACCTTCAATTGCCCTGTTGAATGTAACCAAAGTCCCGTTGATGGATTTTGTTTCACCTGGCTTGATATAGATGTTCTGTCTTCCGGTATTTCCTGTAGACACCAGATGAAGGTATTCTGCACCGTTCGGGTCCGCCATTAAACTGTCTTTCTTTCTCTGTACATAGTCCTGGGCAACTACTTTTACGTGTTTTCCGTGGAAATCGTAAGTAGCCTCCAAATCTTTGTGCAGCGGAGACATCAGGTACGGGATATCCTGGTAGTCCAGGGCATCGCCTTTTTCTTCAATCTTGATCTTCAGGAAATGTTTGTCAGTCACAATCTCGTTTGACGTTTCCCCTTCCCTGATGTGCATGGTCCCTTCAAAACTGATATACCGGGTTACCGCGCCACCAATAAAAATCAAAACAAACGCAAGGTGAAATACCAGAACCGGCCATTTTTCCCTTCTCCACAGCCTGTATCTTGCGATATTGCCGATGAAATTGAGAATGAGCAGGAACATGATAAGTTCGAACCATTTCGCTTCGTAAATTAATGCTTTTGCTGTTGGAGTTCCGTAGTCGTTTTCTAAGAACGTTGCATATGCCATCGCAAATGCGTACACCAATAACAACACAGCCATTGTTCTGGTCGAGATAAGAATATCCTGGAGCTTCTTCATGATATATATACTTGATGGGCAAAAATAAGGATGATAAACTACAAAGACGTTAAAAAAAGCTGTTTTTTATCATTTTAGGCACACCGGACGTTATTTTTAAACGTTCTTAATAAAGCTTGTGACGATTGAGAAAAACTCAATCCAGCATCCCTCATGTAGAAAAAATTCTACGATAAAAAGCGGTAATGGTAAAGATGATCCTGAATATACACCCTGGGTAATTGTTTCGCCTGTAAAAAACAACAATACGCTGTATTGATCCTTGTCGTGAGAATCGTCAACTTGTTATTTACTCTGTTTTTTAAAACAAAAAAGATTCCTTTACTATAGAAAAAACGTTAAATTTGCTCACATTGATATTATGGACAAGAATACACCAAAACAACAGCAGGAATCGCCTGAAAAGGGCAAATTTTTATCAAAACCAAGAGTCTTTTTCGGACTTACCTGTATCCTTTTTTCTGTAGTGCTTACCTTTTCATTTGTGTCTTATCTGATGAACTGGCAGGCAGATCAGAGCCAGGCAGGAACAATGCTGGACAAGAGCATCCAGTCCTCCAACCTTTTCGGGAAACTGGGCGACTGGCTCGGAAATATTTTTATTTTCGAAAGCATTGGTGTGGCTTCATTTATCATTGCCTTTTTATTCCTTGTTTTCGGGACGTTAATCCTGAAAAAGAGAATGTTCAAACCGTGGAAAACCGTGGGACACTCCCTGTTTTTTATCTGCTGGCTTCCGATCCTGTTCGGGGCAATAACAAAAGGCCAGGGTGTACTGAGCGGTGTATACGGTTACCAGATTATGGATTCCCTGGATGCAATTATCGGATCTGCAGGCCTCTGGATGGTTCTGGCATCAAGCATTGCCCTGTATTTCATCCTGGAGTTTAATCTCCGCCCGAGCTCCATTAAATCAAAACTGAATGATATCAATGAAAATACCATCGGAAGGGTAAAATCTATGATGCCGAGCTCTGATGAAAATTTTGAAGCGGATGAAGAGCTGATTGAAGAAGCCGGCATTGCTGAAGAAACTTTACCTAAAATTAAGGTTACTGAAAAAGTAAAAACTAAAACTATTGCGCCTGAGCCTGTAGCTATAACCGTTCCGAAAGGATTTCCTGAAGTCCCGGTTTCTGCGGATCTGGATACCATCGTAACCCCAAACCAGACTTCTTTTGAGGAAGAAAAAAATGATTTTTCACAGCCGTTGAATGTCAACCTGAACCTTAGTTCAAAACCTGCTATGCCCACTTCCAGTCCGGAAGAAGCTTTTGACATGAGGCCTTCTGCTCCGCCGGTAGCACCTGTATCTGCAGCTGCAGCTGAGGAAGAGATTAAATTCAATGTAGAAGTGGCTAAGGTGGTTGATATCCTGGATGATTCCGACAGAAAATCAAATGAACTGGTACAGAAACACGGGCTGTATGACCACAAACTGGATCTTGCCAATTTCCAGATGCCTACGGTTGACCTGTTACAGGATTACGGAAATGAAGAAATTTCCATCAACAAAGAAGAATTAGAGGAAAATAAAAATAAAATTGTCGGCTTACTGAAAAACTTTAATGTGGGTATTGCTGAAATCAAGGCAACGATAGGGCCTACCGTAACGTTATATGAAATTGTTCCGGAAGCAGGAATCCGTGTATCGGCCATTAAAAAGCTTCAGGATGATATTGCGCTAAACCTTTCCGCTTTAGGGATCAGGATTATTGCACCGATGCCGGGAAAAGGAACGATAGGAATTGAAGTTCCGAGAAAGAACCCTACTATGGTTTCTATGCGTTCGGTGATTGCCTCGCATAAATTCCAGAATACGGAGATGGACCTTCCGGTGGTTTTCGGAAAAACGATTTCCAATGAAATTTTCATGGCAGACCTTTCAAAAATGCCGCACTTATTGATGGCGGGAGCCACGGGCCAGGGTAAATCCGTAGGGATCAATGCCATTCTTACTTCCCTACTCTATAAAAAGCATCCGAGTGAACTGAAATTCGTGATGGTGGATCCTAAGAAAGTGGAGCTTTCATTATATTCAAAAATTGAAAGGCATTATCTGGCAAAATTACCGGATTCTGATGATGCCATTATTACGGATACCAATAAAGTAATCAATACGCTGAACTCTCTGTGTGTAGAGATGGATATGAGGTATGACCTCCTTAAAAATGCGTTCTGTAAAAATTTAAAGGAATACAATAAAAAATTTGCGGAAAGAAAATTAAACCCGGAAAACGGGCACCGCTATCTGCCGTATATTGTTCTGGTAGTAGATGAATTTGCGGATCTGATCATGACAGCCGGAAAAGAGGTAGAAATGCCGATTGCCAGGCTGGCGCAGTTAGCCAGAGCCGTAGGGATCCACCTGATTGTAGCTACCCAAAGACCGTCAGTAAATGTTATCACGGGGATGATCAAGGCCAACTTCCCTGCAAGGGCGGCGTTCAGGGTAATTTCCAGTGTAGACTCCAGGACAATCCTGGATTCTCCGGGTGCAGATCAGCTGATCGGTAAAGGAGATATGCTGTATTTCAACGGAAATGAAATTTTAAGACTTCAGTGTGCCTTTGTAGATACGCCTGAGGTAGAAAGGCTGGCAGAATTTATCGGGGAACAGAAAGGCTATTCTTCCGCATTTATTCTTCCGGAATATGTTTCTGAAGATACTACCAGTACGGTAGGTGCTTTTGATCCTAATGAAAAGGATGCTTTGTTTGAAGAGGCGGCAAGAATCATCGTGTCCACGCAGCAGGGTTCTACGTCCATGCTTCAGAGACAGCTGAAACTGGGATACAACAGGGCCGGAAGGATTATGGATCAGTTGGAAGCCATTGGGATCGTAGGCGGTTTCAACGGCGCGAAAGCAAGGGAAGTACTCATCAGCGACCTTCATTCTTTGGAACAGTTTTTGGAAGACATGCGCAGTTAACGGAAATCTACAGTCAGTTTAACTTTTACCATTTAAGCAAGTCTAAAGATTAAAGAATTAAATAAAAATGAAAAACATTATTTCAAAAGTTATTGTAAGCAATCTGGTAGTAGGTGCCATAGGTTTTACCAACGCCCAGAAAATTGATGCAAAAGCAAAAAAGATATTAGACGATATTACGGCGAACTATAAATCTAAAAAGAATACGTATTTTAAATTCTCTTTCGGAACCGGGACCAACGGCCAGGTATCCAAAACAGAGCCGGGAATTTATTATGCATCCGGCGATAAGTACAAATTGAAAATCATGGAAATCGAACAGATTTTCGACGGGAATAAAATCTATAACATCAATACCGAAGATACGGAAGTTACTGTAGCAAGGCCGAACGGCAGCAGTTCTATGTTCTCCCCTATCAATTATCTGTCTTCTTACAGAAATGATTACAACGTTACCTACAACGGTAAGAAAAACATAGGTGGTGTAAATGCAGATTTCATTAAACTGACTCCGGTAAAATCAAACGGGATTAAATATGTGTATCTCTACGTGGATTCGGCTAAGAAGCAGATGGTAAAACTTGAACAGTACGGCAACAATAACGATGTTGCGGTGATTGCCATTAAGGATTACAAGGAAAACCAGAACCTGGATTCTGGAATGTTTGTTTTTGATAAAGGTAAATACAAGAATTACCTGGTTACAGAACTTTAAAATGAATTATTAGGATCTTTAAATCCCGAAAATTTGCCTTTATAAAAGACATTTAAGGGTTTTACAGAAATCAGACTTCATTTAATTATAAAATTTCATAAAATATAAGAGCTGCAAAGGAAACTTTGTGGCTTTTTGATTAATTTTGGCGAATGTTTAAAATATTAGACCGGTATATTATAAAAACTTTCTTCGGACCGTTTATTTTTATATTCAGCGTACTGTTTTTCATATTTATTGTCAATATTGTATGGGTTCAGTTAGGCCAGTTTATGGGGAAAGGATTAAGCTCATGGCAGATCCTTAAACTGCTTTTTTACCTTGGTGTGAGTGTAATCAGTATGGTGTTGCCGCTTACCATTCTCCTCGCAAGTATTATGGCATTTGGTGAATTCGGGGAACGGTATGAGCTTGCCGCTATGAAAGCAGCCGGAATTTCTCTGACACGTGTTATGCTTCCCCTGTTGGGAGTAACCGCTGCCATGGCAGTCATGCTTTACTTTTTCTCCAATAATATCATCCCGGATTTTCAGCGGAAGGCAAAGAATATGCTCTTTAATATTGCCCAGACCAAGCCGGCACTGAATTTTACTCCCGGGCAGTTTATCGATCAGATTCCCGGATATATGGTGAAATTTGATAAAATTATCGGGGAGAACGGAGAAAATATTGAAGGGGTTTTTATTCATAAAAAAGCAACCAGTTATGAAAATCAGCGTTCTATTGTAGCTGAAAAAGGAAGATTTGTTCCGGCCGCCAATAAAAATTACCTTAAACTGGTACTCTATAACGGTTATGTTTATGAAGATAACTTTGCCGGGAAAAGTGAGAATGTCCGTTTAAAACAGCCGGATCAGGCCATTAAATTTGATTCCCTGATTTCGCATTTTGACGTAAGTGAAATCATTAACAGAGCCATTGAAGAAGAAAAGATCACGGATGATTACCGTTTCCAGACCTTCAACCAGCTGAATACAACCATTGACAAAACCAAAAAGGACAACAATAAATTCTTTACCAATGTTAACAATGATGTCCTGAGCCAGACGAATTCCGTCATCGGTTATATGGATAGCAAACAGAACAGGTCAAAAGTGAAACCCAAGCAGATCCTGAAACTGGATACCTTGAAAAAGGAGAAAAAACTGGAAATCATCAGAAATGCATACAGCAGGCTGGATAACCTGAAAAGCACACTGGATTCTAAAAACAAGGAAATTGATCCGGGAGTAAAATATTATGGCAAAGTGGTTATTTACCAGCAACGGATTGTTACCTATTCATTTACCTGTATCATTTTCTTCCTGATTGGCGCCAGTCTGGGTTCCATCATCAGGAAAGGAGGAATGGGACTTCCCGTAATTATTGCTATTGTAATTTTCATCATTTTCTATATCATCAACGTGGGGACGGAAAATATGTCGTGGTCCGGAAAAATAAACCCTTACCTGGGCGCCTGGATACCAAATATCGTACTCTTCCCGTTCGGACTCTGGATGACCTATAAAGCACTGACGGATTCCCAGTTATTTGATGCTGAAAAATACAAGGCATTATTCAAGCCGGTTACAAAATTATTTATTAAAGACACAGAGCATAAAAGGTATCAGTAACAGATATTCAGAATAAAGTTAAGATCCGGAAATTTCCGGGTCTTTTTTTATGGTATGTTAAAATTTCTTTTTATCTGAATATAAAAATTACCTTTGCCGGAATCTAAATACCAACCCTATGAAAAAACTATTACTTATTGGATTGTTCAGCATGGCTTCACTGAATGCATATGCCCAGGATGAAAACACAGAGTACGAAATGAGAGTCGGCGAAAAGCCCGGCTATATTATTGATAAAGGCGGAAAAAAAATTGAAGGCATCGTAAGGCTGGCCGGCAGTGAAATGAGCCCGTGGACCAATCAGAAGAAAGTAAAATTCATCGCTGCTTCTGATATCGACAGTTCTAAAAAAAGACAGAAATTCAAAACACTGGATACGGATGACCTGAAAGGATATATGGCCATTGATAACAATACGGAAAGACGTTTTGAGTCGGTTAAATATACCAACACCAAAGAAGGCTTCAATACAGCCAACGGTGGACTGAGCGGTGGACTGAAAGCTTTTAACAACCTTACGAAAAGCACACAGTTTGCAGAAGTTGTGGCCGACGGAAAAATCAAGGTATACCGTTTATACGGTTTTCCAACTACATTTTCAGCAGGCGGACAGATTGACGTCGCGGAAAAAGAAAATAAGAGAATGAGGGAAAACCCTTCTTATATTTATTCCAAAAAAGGAGGAAAAGCGGAAGAACTTACGCTGGCTAAAACCAAGATGATTGTGGCAGACTGCCCTGTAGTAAAAGGGAAAATTGCAGCCGGGGAATACGGTTCGCTGAAAACCGATACCAAGCAAAGGTCAGGTTTAGGAAAATTCATTAAGAATGAAGTGGACAAAGCCATGTCTGATAACCTTTCTATCGTGAATGAAGTGATCTACGATTATAATGAAAATTGTAAATAATCCATCTTCAAAAATATACAGAAAAGCAGTCTCAGCTATTGGGGCTGCTTTTTTTTATCCTGTTTTCTTTGCACGTTTTTTGATGGGTACAAGTAACCAAACCGACTGATTTTTATGAAAACCGCACTTCTTATGTTAAGCCTGGCCTTAATGATTTCTTGTAAAAAAGAAAACCGCCCGGATCCTCAGAAAACTGAGACCTCAAACGACAGCATGTCCATTAAAAGTAATCCGGATACTGTATCGGATGACTCTATAAAATCTGTAGAAGACATTAAAAAAGAATATGCTTTATTGAGCAGTCTCCTGGCTTCAAAAAAACTGGATTCCAGCAGCTTTACTTATTTCTGTAACGAAAGAGAAGGCGAAGTTATTTTGTATAAGCAGAACGGTAAAATCAGGATGGTGAAGGATTTCTATTCCGAGCACAGCCATTTTTCTTCATCCACACAGTATTTTATTAAAGATGACCAGGTCTTTTTCATTTTCCAGGATGAAACTTTATGGAATTTTGACGGCGGAACTCCTGAAAAGCCGGAAACGAAAGATGACATTACAGAAAAACGGATGTATATCCTCAACAACAAACCAGTACAATGCCTGGAGAAAACCTATTCCGTGCGGTCCAAAGGAAATAACCAGGATCCGGGTAAGATTGCCAGCCGCGAAACTCAATGTGATATTTCAGGACTGATGAAAAATTACCAGTCGATTATCAGAAATAAAGATAAAAAAGGCGAGATGGGCTGCCTGTAAAAAACAAAACCGGCTCCTTTTTCAGGAGCCGGTTTTTTATATTCAAAAACTGAACATTATACTTTCATAATTTCAGCTTCTTTTGTCTTAAGATGGTCATCACAGGCTTTCACATATTTATCCGTAAGCGCCTGGATATCTGCTTCTACCCCTTTGATAAGGTCCTCAGAAACACCTTCCAGCCTTTTCAGTTCTTTAATACCGTTCTGTCTTGCATTTCTTACTACGATTTTAGTATCTTCAGTTTCACCTTTAGCCTGTTTTGCAAGTTCCCTTCTGCGTTCTTCAGTTAAAGGCGGAACGTTAAGAATAATATTGATTCCGTTATTGGAAGGCGCAAAACCTAAATTTGAATTGATGATGGCTTTTTCAATATCATTGATTGCTTTAGAATCCCAAGGTTGAATAGAAATCGTCATGGCATCCGGAACAGATACATTGGCAACCTGGTTGATGGGAGTCAGTGATCCGTAATATTCCACCATAACATCCTGAACCATGTTCGTAGATGCACGTCCGGCCCTGATTCTCTGAAATGCATGATCCAGGTGCTTAACAGCTGCTTCCATGTCGTGTTTTACAGACTCTACTATAAGATCTAATTCTTCCATTATATAATAAAAATTTGATAAATTACACATTTTATGATAATTGATGATAAGTAATAATGACAGGTAATTTTGAATTTGTGAAATTGTAATCTTTAATCAGACCTCATTCCCGAATCCTGTTACCCTGATCACTAAATTACAAATCAACTAAAGTACCAATATTTTCCCCGTCTATAATTTTTTCTAAATTACCGATTTTGTTCATATCAAAAACAATGATCGGAAGTTTGTTTTCGTGGCTCAGCGTAAATGCCGTCATATCCATTACCTTAAGGTTTTTAGCATAGACTTCATCGAAAGAAAGCGAATTGTATTTTACAGCATCTGCATTTGTTTCAGGATCACTGTCATAGATTCCGTCTACCCTTGTCCCTTTCAGGATAACATCCGCATCAATTTCAATAGCTCTTAACGTAGCAGCGGTATCCGTTGTAAAATAAGGGTTCCCGGTTCCGGCCCCGAAAATCACTACCCTGCCCTTTTCAAGATGTCTTACCGCTCTCCTTTTAATAAAAGGCTCGGCCACCTTATCCATTTCAATAGCAGACTGAAGCCTTGTTCTGATGCCTGCATCTTCCAGCGCTCCCTGCAATGCCATTCCGTTGATCACCGTAGCCAGCATCCCCATATAGTCGCCCTGCACACGGTCCATACCTTTTGCAGCACCCGCAACACCACGGAAAATATTTCCTCCTCCAATTACAATAGCGACTTCACAGCCTTTATCCACTGCTTTTTTAATCTCATTTGCATATTCCTGCAGCCTTTCATTGTCAATACCGTACTGTCTGTTCCCCATTAAGGCTTCACCACTAAGTTTGAGAAGGATTCTTTTATATTTCATTTTAAATTTTAAATAACTTTTTATCTGTGTCAGTTTCCTGTAGAATTTGACTCTGCAAATATAATCATTAATAATATTGATTTTTGCATATCGATTATAAATTTTAAGAGCGGCCTCTTTCCATATTTAAAGTTCATGATTCCGGCCTGCTTTATCGGTAACGGCAGGAATTTACTGTGTTGACAGGAACACATTTTATCATTTCCCAGTTTTACATAAAAAGCATCAGGATAACCCGTGACGCATTAAGCTTAAATGTAATTAAATATCTGATTAACTGTATTTTAAAATTACTCTTAGATTAAAAGTAAATTCTTTTGCGATAATTCACAGAGACTTTCTGAAATAAAATAAAGCATCTGGTTAAAAGGAATACAATATTTAATAACAAATAATGTACGAAATATTTTGAAAAGTACGAAAAAGGATTATTTTTGCATTACTAATAAACTGAGTTGAAGAAAATTGTCATTTTTTCATTATTTCTGTCAGGAATTGTTTCTTATGCACAAACAGGAACAAATGTTTTTCCGTTTTTAAATCTTCCTGTATCTGCCAGACAGGCTGCTTTAGGCGGCGATGCCATTTCCGTAAGAGATCATGATGTATCCTTTGCCATTGCAAACCCCTCTTTGTTAAATAAAGATTCTGATAACCAGCTTTCTTTAAACGCCAGCGCCTATCTTGCAGATTCCAAATACGGAACCATTGCTTATGCCAAGGACTTTGACAACGGCCACATGGCAACCGTCAATGCGAGGTATATGAACTACGGAGATATCCCCAGGACCGATGAAAGCGGTTTCGAAAACGGAACCTTCAGTGCTTCCGATGTAGCCGTCGGGGCCGGATATGCCTATCAGTTTGAAGAAGACTGGACCATAGGCGGAGGACTGAATTTTATTACTTCAAAAATCGATAGTTATACATCTTCGGCGATCTCAGGAAATGCAGGGATCACTTACCACAACAGGAAAAATAAAGAAACCGCTTCCCTGGTATTCAGGAATTTCGGGTATCAGTTCAAATCCTTTAACGGCACAAGGGAAAACCTTCCGTTCCGCATCGATATAGGATATACAAGGACATTAAAAGCCATTCCGCTCGCGATTACCATTACAGCTCATGATCTACAGGAGTTTGATATTTCGTCTCCTTATAATGTAAACGGGCAGGAAGTGAATGCAGGCAGGAAAATTGCCGACCACTTTTCCCTGGGTGCAGAACTGTTCCCGGAAAAAGGATTCAACATCAGGCTGGGCTATAATGTAAAGAGAGGAAATGAGCTTGCAGTGGCAGACCAGAGAAACTTCTCGGGTATTTCTGCAGGATTCGGAATTAAGATTTCAAGGTTCCGTGTAGATTATGCCCATGTGCGGTATCACAATTCATCCAACGCCAACCAGATCGGGGTTTCAATAGACCTTACCAGCCGCGCCGGTGAATAATAATTACAGATTACTTTAATCCAGATCAGAAAAATTATCAAAAATAAAAAGGGCCTTAAGAAATTTCTTAAGGTTTCCTGATTTTTAAGAAAAATTCTTGAAATTTGCAGTATGAAAAAACCTGTTATAGCAATAGACGGCTACTCTTCCACCGGGAAAAGCTCAATATCCAAAATCATTGCCGAAAAACTTGGGCTTATTCATCTGGATACAGGCGCCCTGTACAGAGGCGTTACCTGGTTTGCGCTTCAGAACTGTCTTGATGAAAAAGGTAAGATTGACCTTAATAAGTTATTTTCATCATTCGGCGAGATTGATCTTGAGTTCAGGAATAACCAGGGTGAACTGGTGCTTTTTCTTAACCAGATTGATATTTCAAAAGCCATCAGGACAAATGAAGTTTCAGAAAATGTAAGTTTTATCGCCAAGCAAAAAGAGGTAAGAGATTTCCTGCTTCTGTTTCAGCGTAATCTGGCAGAAGACGGCGGCATTATTATGGACGGCCGGGATATAGGCACAGTGGTACTGCCTGATGCCGATTATAAGTTTTTTATGACAGCAAGTATAGAAGAGCGGACAAAAAGGCGGTACCAGGAACTCATTCGTCTCGGTATTGAAGCTGACGAAAAACAGGTGATGGACAACCTTATCATCCGCGATAAAATTGACAGTGAACGAGAAATAGCCCCGCTTAAACAGGCTGACGATGCGATTGTTATTGACAATACCGATCTTACCAAACGGGAAACTATCGACGCTATTTTGTCCTACATCAATAAGATTTAACAATTTTTATAGGACAGCAACCCCTTTTGGTATGTTAATTGTACATTTCATCACAAGTAAAAGCTAGTATTATTAACTATTAAAAAAACAAAAAATGTCTAAGAAAAACAATACAGCAGGTGTTTTGGCAGGTCTTCTTGCAGGAGCCGCAGCAGGTGTTATTTTAGGAATGCTTTATGCTCCGGAAGAAGGTAAAGAAACAAGAAAAAAAATTAAAGACAAGGCAGGTGATCTTAAGGATCAGGCTAAAAATAAGTACGGAGAAGTATCTGAGAAAGTAAAAGACCAGTACGGTAACATTTCTTCAACTTTTAAAGAAACGGCCAACAATGTAGCTCATACGGTAAAAGACGGATATGACAAATACAAAGATCAGATTGTTTCTAAAACTGCAGATGTAGTTAAAAACGTAGAATCTGAACTGAATGACTTAAAATAATAATTTATTCAGATAAATTATCCAAAAGGAACTTTATAAACAAAAGTTCCTTTTTTTATAACTTTAAAGAAAAACAATGATTGAAACTTTAAAAGAATATGCGTCCAAAAGGATCGATCTCCTGAAAATAGAAGCTACCGAAAAATCTTCGCTTTCAGCCGGAATGATTACCTATTTTGTTCTTATGCTGGTTGCGTTCAGTTTTTTCATTATCCTTTTCAATTTCGGAGTTGCCTTCCTTATCGGTGAAGCATTGGGAAACTATTCTTACGGTTTCCTAATTGTAGCAGCTTTTTATATGCTGATCATGATCATTATTATGGTATGTAAAAAGAGAGTTGTCAACTTTGTGGCAGACAAGGTTATTAAATTTTTAAATCATTAAACTATGGGCAGAAAGTATGATAGCTTAGAAGAATTAAGAAGGAAGAAAAAACTATTGAAAGACGAAATCAACGGGTTGGAGGATCTTCTTACATTCAAGAATACAAAAGAAAGCCTGAGTGCATTTACCAACGGTTTAACAGATCAGTATCTGCAGGAAAAAGTGGATGAAGACGGCGATGAAAAAGTAGTTCTGAGAAAAGATGTGATTGCAAAACAGATTTCATCTGAAATTAAAGATGCACTGATCAGCAAAAAAGCCGCAATGAGCATCGCCAATACAGCGATTAAAAGTGATGCTTTTGATACCCTGATCAAACTTGGAGTAACTGCCATCGTAGGAAACTATGCCAGGAAAAGCCTGAAAAGCGCCAACTGGAAAAAGAAAATTCTGGGAACGGCAATGATCTACCTCGCCCCTATCGCACTGAGGTTTCTGCGTAAAAAACTGGAAACATACCAGAAAAATAAAAGTGTTTCAAGCATGGAACAGTTAATCTGAAAATCAAACTTAGATTTTAGAAGTTGATAAAATGATATCTGACTTTTAAACTGACTTCTAAAATCTAATGTCTTTTATTCAGAAAACAGCTGGCCCAGAATAATTCCTGCGGCCATCGAAACATTGAGGCTTTCCGTAGACCGGGATTTCCCGAATCTTGGGATCATGACACTTTTCGCTAAGTGTTTTTCCGTTTCCGCACGCATTCCGTTGCCTTCATTGCCTAAGATCAGATTCATTTTCCCGGGCTTTTTGAAAGTATAAATATTCTCCCCTTCCATATCGGTACCGATGTTGACATTTTCCGTACCGGTTAAATACCCGGTTAAATCCGTATACACAATATTTACCCTGGTAAAAGATCCCATACTGGCCATGATTACTTTCGGGTTATAAAAATCTACGGTATCTTCACTGCAGATGATCTGCTCAATCCCGAACCAGTCTGCCAGCCGGATGATTGTGCCCAGATTGCCCGGATCCTGAATGCCATCCAGCACAAGCTGCATATTCATGTCTTCATATTGTACCGCTTCAGAAAGGTAACAGACTGCTACGGAATCCTTGGGGTTCTGCAGGAAACTGATTTTTTTAAGTTCATTTTCAGAGATCTGAATAACAGGTGCATTTGCGCGGTCCAGTTTTTGCGGATCGGTAGAAAATATTTCTTTAATTTTAAAGTCAGAATTAAAAAGTTCGCTGATGATTTTGTTGCCTTCAACCAAAAACAAATTGTATTTTTGCCTGAACTTCTTTTTATCTAAAGACTGTAAAACTTTTATTGTATGAGCTGTAAGCATTATAAGAATTCTCCTCAAAAGTATTATAAAATTATATCATTTGCAACATTTGTAGGGCTCCTTTATGCTTGTAGTACCACCAAAAAAGTTCCTGCAGGCGAATTCCTGCTTACTGAGAACAGTTTTGAATTTGAAGATAAAAAAGCTTTTTTTGACGGTGAGCTAAAAGGTTACGTACAGCAGAAACCCAATAAAAGGCAGTTTCTCTTTATGCCGTTAAGCTTATGGCTGTACAATGCTGCTGACCCGAAATACGATACGATTCTCAACGAATACATGACCTACCCTAACGAACTGAGGAATCAGAAGCTGAGGGATTCTCTTTTTGTTAAATACAACATGAAAAGCAGTGTCGGGAAAAGCCTTTTCTTTGACAGGCTGTATCACAGCTGGGGCTCTCCTCCAGTAATTCTGGATCAGACAAAAACAGATAAAAGTGCACAGTCCATTGAAAAAAGATTAACCTACCGCGGCTATTGGGATGCCGAAGTGAAATTTAAGCATGACCTGGATTCTGCATCCAAAAAAGCTGCCGTTACCTATTTTATCACACATAAAGATCCTACATATATTAAGGAGTATTATTATAATATACCGGATCCGTCTTTAAAAAATGTGTATCAGCAGAAAATCCATGAGAGCCTGGTAAAGCAGGGTGAAGTTCTGGATCAGACCATTCTGGAAAAAGAAGTGACCAGGATCAATGACCTGATGAGGGAATACGGGTATTATAAATTCAATAATCTCGGTGATGAAATTTATTTTGTTGCAGACTCGCTTAAAAGCAGGAAGCAGGTTCCCGTAACCCTGGAAATCCATAAAGATTCCCTGGATTCCCCATATAAAATAGCGACCATCGGCAACATTGATGTGGCCATTGTGGATGAAAACAAAGACTATCCGAAGAATACAAGAATGGACAGCCTGCGGGGAATCAGGTTCCATAAAGTGAATAACCAATACGACACAAGGGCTATATGGAGAGCTATAACAGTGGGCCACAAACAGGTGTATGACCAGAAAAAATTTGATCTCACCAAAAGAAACCTCCTGTCGATGAATAATTTCAGCATCCTGAAATCAAGGGATTCTTTGAGGCATGGCGGCGGCACTTCTCCTAATGACAGCATTATTGATGTAATGTATGTCCTGAAGCCACTGCCTAAATATGAACTGAAACTGGGAACGGATATCAATTACTCCCAGCTTTTAAATCTTGGGGTCTCTCCTTCCGTGGATTTGACTACCAGAAATATTTTCGGAGGCGCGGAAAACCTTTCAACCAGCCTTGCCGGGACATTCGGGTCGATCAGAAGTACAAAAGATATCGATAAAAGAGTGTTGGCGTACGAAATATCTGCCCAGGCCTCGCTGAATTTCCCAAGGCTCCTTTTGCCTTTTGACTATTATAAATTACTGCCTAAAAGATACAGTCCTACTTCATCTATCGTACTGGGAGCTTCGGTGCAGAATAACATAGGGCTGGGAAGGGTCAATTTCAATACAGGGCTTAATTATCTGGCCACTGTAAATGATAAAGTTTCTCACAGGCTTACCTTATTCAACACCCAACTGAGCTTAACGAAGAATAAGGATGCCTACTATGATTATTTTGTAAACGACAAAGCAGTTCAGGAAGAGATTTTTAACGATTATTTTATATCTAATCCTTCAGTTCAGCAACAGTTCAATTCCGGGCAGCTGACCATTGACGAGGTTTCCAGGCTGATTACTCTAGACATGAATTATGCCTCCAGCCTTGATCAGGCCGGTGCCGACCGTTTTATTGCGTTTGTAGGGACTTTGGTTAACAAAGACCGGCAGACCCAGGATGTTTTGATTTCTTCTTTCATCTACAATTTTGTGTATAATGAAATCGGGAATAAAAATTATCCGAATTCCTTTTATTTTAACGGAAAGGTGGAGCTGGCAGGAAATATATTCAGCATCTTCAATCAGAAAACGAATGAAGGGGGAATAATTTCAAGTCCGGAAAAAACCATTTTCGGTGTTCCGTATGCTCAGTTTGTAAAATTTGATTTTGACGTAAGAAAATATTTTAAATTCAACAACAATACTTTGGTGCTCCGCCAGTTCCTCGGACTGGGGATCCCTTACGGAAATTCTTCCAGCATGCCGGTAATCCGCTCTTATTTTAATGGTGGTTCCAATGACATCAGGGCATGGGTGGCTTTCGGAGGTTTAGGGCCCGGAGATTCCCAGATTGATGAAAGAGTACGTGCCTATCAGACAGAGAATATGAAGCTGACCACGAATATTGAATTCAGGGTGCCTTTCAGTGATATGTATGAAGGAGCGATCTTTACAGATATCGGGAATACATGGAGCTTAAAAAACGATAATGCAGGATCCGGAAACGAATTTAAATTCAACAGGTTTATAAGACAGATGGGGGTCGGCAGCGGATTCGGATTGAGGGTGAATGTTGCGTATATTACATTAAGGGTAGACCTTGCCTATAAAATGTATGACCCGAACAAGCCTGAAGGCGACCGTTGGAGACTGAAAAATTTCCAGCCGTTCAAGCCTACTTTAAATATTGCATTCGGGTATCCTTTCTAAAAAATCCTGAAAGTCTTACAGGTAATATTAATCCGGTGAAATACCGAAAGCAAGATAAACGACCGCTACCGTTCTTGCGAGAATTTCTCTGAACTGGTTCCGGTAGTAGCTCTCCGGTTTGCTGACATCCTGGGCATCAAATCCTAAGGCATTCATATTGTTATTCCTGGCGAAAAGAAGAGCTCTCAGATTATGGAATCCCTGGGAGACGATAATGACATTATCTTTTTTGTACACATCTTTGCAGCGCAGGATACTGTGGTAAGTATTGAATCCTTTAGGGTCTTCAGTAATGATGTCTTCCGGCACTCCTTCCTGATAGATCAGGTAATTTTTCATGGCTGCCGGTTCATTGTATCCCCTGCTTTTTTCACCGCTTACAATAATCTTTCTGATCCGTCCGTGGTGGTATAATAAAGCTGCAGCATCCATCCTTTTGGTAAAGTAAGGATTTGACTGCCCGGATCTCATCTTTGGTGATGTCCCGAGCACCAGAGCAACTTCCCTGGGTGGGATTTTGGAAATCTTAGTGTAGGTTCTTCCGTCTGTAAGGGCAAATACCCATGCATTGGCAAGGCATATCAACAGAACGCCTATTTCTATTGATATACATATCAGATTAAATATGTTTTTTATGATTCTCAACTGAGATCAAAGTTAAGCTTTATTTTCCTGCTTTTTGCTATAGACATGCAGGCAAGGACATGACCTTTCTCTTCTTCTTTTTCCGTTAGATATTCATTTTCGAGCAGTTCCACTTCACCTTCTTCAAGAATGCACTCACAGCTTCCGCAGATACCTGACTTACAGGAATACGGAACATTAAATTTCTGTACCAGCAACTGCTGAAGGATCCTGTCTTTATTCGTAGGAAGTTCGGTCTTATACTGCTTACCCAGCATGGTGAATTCCACTTCAACATTTTCAATCAGGGGAAATTCTTTTTCTACAGGATAAATATCATCATTGTATTCTTCAAAAAGCTCAAAATGGATATTTTTCTTCGGAATCCCGTGATGATAGCAGGCATTGGCCAGCGTCTTGATCATTTCTCCCTTACCGCAGATCAGCACTTCATCCACAGCATCCCAGATGGTAGATTCTTCGTCCGTATCATCCAGGTGGAGAATCTGGTTGATAATCAGGCTTAACCTTTTCGCGTCCAGCCTTCCGTAAAAAAGGCCATTCGGCTGTTTCTCCTGAGAATAAAAATAGAAAATCTGGAGCCGGTCCCCGCAGGTTCGGGCAAGGTTATCCAACTGTTCCCTGTACATTAAATCTTCAGAAGTCTTATTTCCGTAAAATAAAAACATTCTTGTCCGGGGCTCATTGTGGAGGATATTCTTGAAATGGCTCAGAATCGGGGTAATGCCTATTCCGGCAGCAAATCCTACAATCGTACGGAATTCGCTGGGTTTGGACACCAGTGTAAACCTTCCGGCAGGCTCACTCACTTCTATTTCATTACCAACATGGTAATTTCCGAATAAATGCGAAGCCGCTCCCCCGGCAGAATTCATCTTAATCCCCAATGCTATTTTTTCTTCATAAGGAGCTGAGGTCATTGAGTAATCATTAATGATTTCTTCACCCTGGGACTGAAATTTTATACTGACAAACTGACCGGCATCAAACCTGAAATTATCCTTCAGGTGCTCAGGAATCTCAAATTCCAGTGCGAAAGTATTTTTGGTCAGTTCTTCCTTTTTCGTTATTTTTAGCCAATGAAACCGTGTGAGTTTCCCTTTATAGATTTGTTGTTCCATACTTCAATTCAAAAATAGATAAAAAATAATTATGAAAAAGATAATTTTATCCACGCTTGTTCTTTTTGCTTTGGCAGGCTGCAAAAAAGAAGGCGAGAAAAATAATGATGCTGTGGCTGCAACAGATTCTGCTTCTGTCTCAGAAACACCTTCTTCAGCTGCTTCATTGAAAGTGCTTACTCCGGACAACATTTCAAAGATATTGAATAACAAAAACGATACCTTATATGTAACGAATTTTTTCGCTACGTGGTGTGGCCCGTGTGTAAAGGAAATCCCGCATTTTAAAAATAAAATTGAAGAATTGAAAGGGAAACCTGTAAAAATTACTTTTGTAAGCTTAGACCAGAAAGACATCTGGAATACGGAAGTTCCCCATTTTACAGTAGAGCATGGAATCCAGGATTACACAGTACTGTTAGACGGTCAGCTGATGGATGCCAATTTTTATAAAACTAATTTCAAGCAGTGGGACGGCGGTGCCATACCCTTCACATTTATGAGAAAAGGCGATAAAACAGATGAAACCCTTGGGATGATCAGTGAGGATATGCTTACTTCAAAAATCAATTCCTTTTTAAAATAAAAAGCGCATCTGCATTTCTGATAATGTCAAAAAAATTTAAAATCCTGTGTTTACTTTTATTGATTGCGATCTTATCAGCTACAGTCATTAATCTGAACACAGGATTTTTAAGTCTGAACCTTAACGATTTCTTCGGGGAAGCAGCCAACAGCCAGATTGCAGAAATCCGGGTAAACCGTGTACTGGTAATGCTTTTGGCAGGAATTTCCATTCCTACTTCCGGCTTTCTCATGCAGGAATATTTTCAGAACCCTTTAGCCGGTCCGGATATTCTGGGAATTACTTCCATCGCAAGTCTTTCGGTCGCTTTTTATATTTTCTTTTCGTACAATATTGATCTTCCGGAATTTCTTCAGAACAGCTTCCTGAGCCTGTCATCAATTGCCGGCAGCTTCGTGCTTATGCTGTTGCTGCTGTCCATGTCCAAAAGATTTACAGATAAATCACACCTGATTATTTTTGGTTTTTTAATTTCGGCTTTTGCCGGCGCAATCGTTTCTCTGCTGCAGTTTTACGCGGAAAACCAAAGTCTTAAAAATTATGTATTGTGGTCTTTCGGAGCGAATAATATGGTTTCGAGAAGCCAGATTTATGTGTTGATTTTATTGGTTTTGATCGGGTCATTCATGAGTTTTAAAAGTATAAAGCCTTTGATCGGAAATTCTTTAGGCACCGCTTATGCGCAAAGTTTAGGTGTTAATTTAGACCATTTAAAGCTCTTTATTATCATTGCCTCTTCTCTCCTATCGGCTTCTGTTACGGCTTTTCTCGGTCCTGTTTTATTTATCGGGATTATTGTTCCGCATTTCTGCAGGCTGATTTATAATCCGGCAAAGCTATGGCAACAGTGGGGATTGAATATGCTGCTGGGCATGCTGATGATGATGCTGTTCTCTATTATTGCTGAAAAAACGCAGATCCCTTTAAATGTAATAAGTTCCCTATTCGGGATTCCTGTTATTCTTACGATGCTGTTGAAACAAAATAAAGTGTGAGATCATAAACATAATCAGTTTAAGAAAATAATTAATAAGGAAAAAATAAGACTTCTCTGAATCTTTAAAGACTATAATTGAATACGATGTACCTACAAATCAAACAAGCGGACATAGGCTATGACAAAACCCTGATTTCAAATGCAGATGCAAATCTGAATTTAGGGGAAGTATGCCTGTTAATCGGGAACAATGGTGTAGGGAAAACCACTTTAATTAAATCTGTCCTGCATCAGACGCCTTTACTGAGCGGGGAAATTTCAATCAACCATAAAAATATAAAACATCTTTCCGTAAAAGAAATTGCAGAGCATATTGCCATTGTTTTTTCAAAATCGGTCATTCCGCAGAATCATACGGTTGAAGATCTTATTTCATTGGGAAAATACATCTACTATCCCTATTATTTTGAGCTTAAAAAAGAGGACAAAAAAGAAGTTTCGGAGATTATCAGGGAACTGGATCTGGATCAGTACAAACATACCCTTTTAAGAAACCTTTCAGACGGGAATCTCCAGAAAGCATTTATCGGAAGGGCTTTGACACAGAATTCTCCTATCATTATCCTGGACGAACCGACAACCCATCTGGATGAAAAAAATAAAATTATCATTCTTAAAACACTCCGGAAGCTGGCAAAGCAACAGAATAAATTAATCCTTTTTTCTTCTCACGACTGGCGGCTGGCCAAGGAATTCGCAGACAAGATTTGGTATGTAAAAGATCAAAAACTTTATTCAGGGATGGTGGAAGATATCCTGCTTCAGCACGAAGAACTGGTTAACCCATCCTTGTTCGAAGTCAATAAAAACTTTGTTCCTCCCCATATCGCCGCCCCTGATTTTTATAAAGAAATGCTGTATTCGCTTCTTCAGAAAAATTTTCAAAAAGACCTTTCTCCTTTGCATTTTGAACTTCAGGATAAGATTTGGGTTATTTCTCATGATTCTTCAGAGCATCAATGCGAATCTTTTGAAGAAATTGTTAATTTCATAAGAACCATTTATTAACAGGCGTTTTTCTTTGCTTAATTCACATACTATGCATGCATAGTATTATGCTAATCATACAATTTAACCAACTCATTATCAATTTGTTAACAAATTTTAACGTTAATAAATACTATGCATGCATAATATTTGCTACATTTGAATAACACCTTTTCAATTATAACAATGGATAACAAAGATAAAATAGAAAATGTAGATTTAATCTTAAAACAGACCTGGCTGGCTGTTTCTAAAATGTATACTGATCTTGCCCAGGAACATGATTCTACAGCCGTTCAGGCACTTACTCTTCTTAAAATAGATCCTAAAGAAGGTACAAGAAGTACAAATTTGGGGCCTAAGATGGCTATTGAACCCACTTCCCTGACAAGAATCATCAAACTTCTTGAAGACAACGGCTATATCTATAAAGAAAAAACTACTACTGATAAACGGGAAGTAATTATCAAGCTTACGGATAAGGGATTGAATTCCAGAAATATGTCCAAGGAAGTTGTGGTGAACTTCAATAAGAGGATTATGGAGAAAATTGCTCCGGAAAAACTTGAAACGTTTAAAGAGGTCATGACTGAGATTATGAAGATCGCAGTAGATCTTAATAACAAAAAATAGAACATCATTTTTCAAATACCGACAGGACGGGTAATGAATCCTTATTACTAAGACATACCGTTTGGAACGGCAGATGCATAAACCAGAATACATAATAAATATAAAAATAATGAAAAGAAGAATCAAACACGTTACCGTTCTTGGTTCAGGAATTATGGGAAGCGGTATTGCAGCACACTTTGCCAATATTGGCGTTGAAGTTTCGCTGCTGGATATCGTTCCGTTTGAATTGTCTGAAGCAGAACAGAAAAAAGGTTTGACCAAAGAAGACAAAGCCGTTCGTAATAGAATTGCTTCGGAAAACTTTGAAAAACTGAAGAAGGCAAGTCCGGCACTGCTCTATTCCCCGAAATTCGCGGAGAGGATCAAGGTTGGAAATTTTGATGACGATTTACAGAAAATAAAAAATACGGACTGGATTATTGAAGTGGTGGTTGAAAAACTGGACATCAAAAAATCAGTATACGAAAAAATTGAACAGTTCAGAAAACCTGGAACCCTGATTTCTTCAAATACTTCAGGAATCCCCATCCATCTTTTAACAGAAGGAAGAAGCGATGATTTCAAGCATTATTTTGCCGGAACACATTTCTTTAACCCGGTAAGGTATCTTCCTCTGTTGGAGATTATCCCTACGCAGGATACTGCACCGGAAGTGATTGATTTTTACATGCATTACAGTGCAAAGTTCTTAGGAAAAACAACCGTTTTAGCAAAAGATACCCCGGCATTTATCGCCAACAGGATCGGCGTGTTCTCTATGATGGACCTTCTTCACAATGTACAGAAGTTGGGACTGAATGTTTCCGATGTTGATAAATTAACCGGTCCGGTAATCGGACGCCCGAAATCGGCGACGTTCAGAACAGCTGATGTGGTAGGGCTTGATACTTTGGTGATGGTGGCAAACGGTGTCAGCCAGAGCGGTTTTGAAGCTAATGATTTCAATAATGTTTTTTCCCTCCCTGATTACATCCAGAAAATGGTTGATAATAAATGGTTAGGTTCAAAAACACAGCAGGGATTCTATAAAAAGGTAAAAAATGCCGACGGAAAGTCAGAAATCCACGGACTGAATCTTGATACGCTGGAATATGAGCTTCAGGGGAAATCTTCATTTCCAACCTTGGAATTAACCAAAGCTATAGACAAACCGATTGACCGTTTTAAAGTCCTGATCGGCGGAAAAGATAAAGCCGGAGAGCTGTACAGAAAGTCTTTAGGAGCCTTATTCGCTTACGTTTCCCATAAAGTTCCGGAAATTTCTGACGAAGTTTATAAAATCGATGATGCGATGAGAGCCGGTTTTGGCTGGGAAAACGGACCTTTTGAAATCTGGGATGCCGTTGGAATAAACAAAGGTATTGAACTGGCAAAAGATGCAGGGTACGAAGTTTCCGACTGGGTTAACAACATTGAAACCTTTTATAAAGTCAATGAAGAAGGACAGAGTATTTACGTTGATAAAAATTCAGGGGAATACAGCAAAATTCCGGGACAGGACTCTTTCATCATCTTAGATAATATCAGAAAAAACAAAACACTCTGGAGCAATTCCGGTGCTGCCATTGAAGATCTGGGCGACGGAATCATCAACTTTGAAATCCGTTCTAAAATGAACTCGCTGGGAGGCGAAGTGCTGGACGGATTAAACCGGGCGATTGATCTTGCTGAAAAAGAATATGACGGATTGGTAATCGGAAATCAGGGTACTAATTTCTCCGTAGGTGCAAACCTGGCCATGATCTTAATGATGGCCATCGAACAGGACTGGGATGATCTGAATATGGCCATTGCCTATTTCCAGAAATCCATGATGCGGGTACGCTACTCCTCTATTCCTGTAGTCGTAGCTCCTCACGGAATGACGCTTGGCGGCGGTTGTGAAATGACGATGCACGCAGACAGAGTTGTCGCAGCAGCAGAAACTTACATCGGATTGGTGGAAACCGGAGTCGGAGTAATTCCCGGCGGCGGCGGAACCAAAGAGCTGACGCTGAGAACTTCAAGGGAATTCCACAGTGATGATGTTAAAAATAACAGGCTCCGTGAAGCATTCATGAATATTGCGATGGGTAAAGTGGCAACATCTGCCTATGAAGCCTACGACATGGGCATCCTTGAAAAAGGAAAAGACATTGTTGCAGTTGACAAGCGAACCCAGATCATGACAGCAAAAATGCTGGCCAAAAGCCTCGCGGAACACGGATACACCCAACCCATCGAACAGAAAGTAAAAGTTCTGGGTAAAGACGCACTGGGTATGTTCTATGTGGGAACCGACCAGATGTTAACCGGGAAATACATTTCTGAACACGACAAAAAAATTGCAGATAAACTGGCCAACGTTATGGTCGGAGGAAACCTTTCCGAACCTACCGTTGTCACTGAACAGTATTTACTGAACCTCGAAAGAGAAACGTTCCTACAGCTTTGCGGGGAAAGAAAAACGCTGGAAAGGATTCAGTATATGTTACAGAATGGGAAACCGCTGAGGAATTAAATGAAGCTCCGTAGGAGCGAACTGTTAATAGCTGAAGATAATTATAATTTTTGCAGAGCCTCGTAGAGGCGACCTGTTATTTTTATGGCCAATACGTATACAAAAATTTATATTCAAATTGTTTTCGCCGTTAAAGGCAGACAAAATCTGATTTCAAAAGAAAACAGGGAAGAATTACATAAATTTATTACAGGTATCGTTTCCCATAGAAACCAAAAATTATATGCAGTATTTGCGATGCCTGACCACGTTCACATTCTAGTAAGTATGTGCCCGGCAATTTCGATTTCAGATTTAGTAAAAGATATTAAAGCAGGTTCATCCAAATTCATCAATGAAAAGAGATGGATAAACGGAAAATTCAACTGGCAGGAAGGTTATGGAGCATTTTCTTATTCTAAAAGCAGTGTTGATTCAGTTATCAATTATATTTTAAACCAAGAACAGCATCATAAAAAGAAATCATTTAAAAATGAATATCTGGATCTTTTAGAAAAATTTGAAATTGAATATAGTCAGGAATATTTATTTGAATGGATTGAAGATGGACAGGCCGCTCCTACGGAGCTTCATATATCGCAAAACAAAGAACTATGAACAATTTACCTCTACGAGGCAAAAAACGCTCAAAATAAATTAATTAAATAAAAAATGAAAACAGCATATATAGTAAAGGGTTTCAGAACGGCCGTTGGAAAAGCGCCAAAAGGAAGTTTAAGATTTACAAGACCCGACGTTATGGCAGCTACCGTAATTGAAAAATTAATGGCGGAGCTCCCGCAATTGGATAAAAACAGGATTGACGACCTTATCGTAGGAAACGCAATGCCTGAAGCTGAACAGGGGCTGAATGTAGCCCGGTTGATTTCCCTGATGGGATTGAATACCGACAAAGTTCCCGGAGTTACCGTAAACCGGTACTGTGCATCAGGAAGTGAAGCGATAGCCATTGCTTCTGCAAAAATCCAGGCCGGAATGGCCGACTGCATTATTGCAGGCGGTACGGAATCCATGTCATACATTCCGATGGGCGGTTACAAGCCGGTTCCCGAAACGGATATTGCCAAAACAAATCCTGATTATTATTGGGGAATGGGTTATACGGCAGAAGAAGTTGCCAATCAGTATAAAATTACCCGGGAAGAACAGGACCAGTTTGCTTTTGAGTCCCACCGGAAAGCGTTAAAAGCCAATCAGGAAGGAAGGTTTGCAGATCAGATTGTCCCGATTCCCGTAGAATATAACTTTCTGGACGAGAACCAGAAAATGCAGACTAAAAAGTTTGATTTTTCAGTGGATGAAGGTCCGAGAGCCGATACCTCTTTTGAAGGCTTAGCCAAATTAAAGCCGGTATTTGCCAACGGAGGAAGCGTAACGGCAGGAAACTCTTCTCAGATGAGCGACGGAGCTGCTTTCGTTATGGTCATGAGCGAAGAAATGGTAAAAGAATTAGGACTTAAACCTGAAGCAAGGCTGGTAGCCTATGCCGCAGCCGGACTGGAGCCGAGAATTATGGGGATGGGACCGTTATATGCGATTCCAAAGGCACTGAAACAGGCCGGTTTGGAACTTCAAGATATTGAGCTTATCGAGATGAATGAAGCATTTGCCTCTCAATCTGTAGCCATCGTCAAGGAACTGAATATCAATCAGGAAATCCTTAATGTCAACGGCGGAGCCATTGCTTTAGGCCACCCGCTGGGATGTACCGGCACCAAATTAACCGTTCAGCTGCTTGACGAAATGAGAAAACGTGGCAACAAATACGGTATGGTAACCATGTGTGTAGGAACCGGACAGGGCGCAGCGAGCATTTTTGAACTTTTATAGATAACAGATTGTTAGATAATAGAGGGATAGATGATAGATGATAGATGATAGACCTATAGATAATAGATTTAAAGATGAGTAGTTTCAAAAGGCACAATTTTAAAAGACTTAAAATCTGGCAGATGGCATTAGACTTATCAAAAATCACTTTGGATCTGACTGATACTTTTCCTGCTTATGAAAAATATGGTTTGAAAAGCCAGATGGACAGATGTGCAATTTCTATTCCTTCAAATATCGCTGAAGGTTCAAGCAGAACCAATAAATCTTTCAGTCACTTTTTAGATATTTCTTTAGGTTCTTCATTTGAACTGCAAACACAGATATTGCTGGCAAACCACAGAAAATATTTATCGGATGAAAGAAGTGAAATTTTTGAAATCAAAATAGAAGAATTTCAAAAGGCAACAATGGTATTTCAAAATACATTGAACCTGTAAACTATCTATTCGTCTATGATCTATTATCTATCTGTCTATTATCCATCTGTCTAAGATTTATATATAAAATATCTTCACAATAATTAAAAAAATAAAACAATGAACAACATACTAAAAGGAGGAGAATTCATGATCAAGGAAATTCCTGCAAATGACATCTTCACGTTAGAAGAACTTTCAGAAGAGCAGAAAATGCTTCGCGATTCCGCAAAAGAATTTATTGACCGGGAAGTGATCCCTCATAACGTGAGGTTTGAGAAGAAAGATTATGCCTTAACAGAAGAAAAAATGCGTAAGCTGGGTGAAATGGGCCTTCTTGGTGTAGCGGTTCCTGAGGAATACGGCGGCCTGGGAATGGGCTTTGTAAATACCATGCTGGCCTGCGATTACTGCTCCGGGGCAAACGGTTCTCTGGCGACTGCCTACGGTGCCCACACCGGAATCGGGACCCTTCCGATCCTGTTATACGGAACAGAAGAGCAAAAGCAGAAATACCTTCCGGATCTGGCTACAGGTACGAAATTCGGGGCGTACTGTTTAACGGAGCCGGATGCCGGTTCTGATGCCAATTCAGGAAAAACGAGAGCAAAGCTTTCCGAAGACGGAAAACACTATGTCATCAACGGACAGAAAATGTGGATTTCCAATGCCGGTTTTGCAGAGATTTTCATCGTGTTCGCTAAAATTGAAGATGATAAAAACATCACAGGGTTTATTGTGGAGAAAGAAGGTACCGAAGGATTAAGCTTCGGTGAGGAAGAACACAAGCTGGGAATCCGCTCATCTTCTACAAGACAGGTATTCTTTACAGATATGAAAGTGCCCGTTGAGAACCTTTTGGGAGAGAGAAACAACGGTTTTAAAATCGCTCTGAATGCTTTAAACGTAGGTAGGATCAAACTGGCAGCTGCTAACTTAGACGGACAGAGAAGAATTTTAAACCATTCCATCCAATATTCCAACGAGAGAAAGCAGTTTGGCGTATCTATCTCAACATTCGGGGCCATCAGAAAAAAACTGGCGGAAATGGCAACCGGGATTTTCGTTTCCGAAGCAGGTTCATATCGGGCTGCAAAAAATGTAGAAGATAAAATCAATGAACTGGTTGAAGGCGGAATGAACCACCAGCAGGCTGAATTAAAAGGTGTGGAAGAATTTGCCGTAGAAGCTTCGATCCTGAAAGTATTCGTTTCAGATTTAACACAGCATACTGCTGATGAAGGCATCCAGGTATACGGCGGGATGGGATTCTCTGAAGAAACTCCGATGGAAGCAGCCTGGAGGGATTCAAGAATCGGAAGGATCTATGAAGGAACCAATGAAATCAACCGTCTTTTATCAGTAGGAATGCTGATTAAGCGAGCGATGAAAGGCGAGCTGGATCTGTTATCGCCGGCGATGGCGATCTCCAAGGAATTAATGGGCATCCCGTCATTTGAAGTGCCTGATTATTCTGAATTCATGAGCGAAGAAAAAGCAATTATTGCCAACCTTAAAAAGGTATTTTTGATGGTTTCGGGAGCTGCGCTTCAGAAGTTCATGATGGATATTGAAAAACAGCAGCATCTATTATTGAATGCGTCTGAGATTCTTAACCAGATCTATATGGCGGAATCTGCAGTGTTAAGAGCTGAAAAACACTTCTCCGCAGACTCTGTAGAAGCATCAATGGCTCAGCTTAACCTCTATAAAGCCGTTGAAAAAATCATCACTTCAGCGAAAGAAGGCATTGTTTCTTTTGCCGAAGGCGACGAACAGAGAATGATGCTTTCCGGATTAAGAAGGTTTACAAAATATACCAATACGCCGAATGTAGTGGCACTGACAGAAAAAATAGCTGCCCATTATATCAGTAAAGGAGCATATTAGTCTTATCTATAAATTTGATTTCCAAAACGTCTCAGTTATTTGAGGCGTTTTTTTATTTAAATATTAATTTTCTATCAGGAAATAAGAATAAAAATCCAAAAATGTCTCACAAAATTAAACACAGATCTTAAACAGTTTTAAAAATTATTTTTATTTTTATCCAAAATTAGCACCTATGAAAATTGTATTTTTTGCCTTCCTTTTTATTTCAGTTTCGCTTTCAGCACAGGAAAAAAAGAAAAGACAGTTAATAATACCTGAAACGGATACGGTAAGGATGAAAAAAACGGATCCAAACAAAAATAACATCAATCCTGCAGACCCACAGAAGGGCCTCTATAAAATGCCCAATGCAAAGCCTGACCATGATTCTGTATACTCCGGCATGAGGGATAAAAGAAAAGACACCACAGACTATAAAATCCTGAACGGGATGGCTCCTGAACCCAAAAACAATTCCAAACGGAAATAAATCAGTCTTAAACCGATTTTATGACTGAACATAGTGCCTATACTGATATTTATTAAAAATAACTATAAAATATAGCCTCCGGATTTGAGGCATTTTTTATTTTTGCACTTTACTTATATAATGACAAAAGAAGAACTGCTCCACAGAGCTATTAAAATTGCTGATAAAGCGCATAAAGGCCAAACCGATAAATATCATGCTCCTTACATAGCTCACGTCATGCGTGTCATGGAATACGGTAAAACCATGGATGAAAAAATCGTAGGCGTTCTCCATGACGTTGTGGAAGACCACCCGGCGGAATTCAGCCTGGATTATTTAAGAGATGAAGGATTTCCTGAATACATTATTTTTGCGATCAGCTGCCTGACAAAGTTTGATCCCGAAGAGGAATACGACGATTTCGTAAAAAGAACCGAACGTTCTCCCCTTGCGGTAGCCGTAAAATTAAATGATCTCCGTGACAACATGGATTTGAGAAGGGTAAACCGCGAATTAACCCAGAAAGACATCAAAAGATTCAATAAATACCTGAAAGCTTACCATTACCTGACAGATAAATATTAAAAAACACATGACTAATAACCTCCCTCCTATTTCAGCAGCTTACAGATCTAAGCTCATATCTGCAATTACCTCAATTTCAGTATTCTTCCTTGTCTATTTTATCTTAATTCTCATCTCTCTGTTGCTTATTTTCCTGTTGGGCTACGGAGCCCTGCAGATTGTAAGGCTTCATTCCAACTATTTCACCATTGCCATTGCGCTGGGATTGGTAAGTGTCGGGCTTGTCGTATTTTATTATCTGATTAAATTTATCTTCAAAAAAAGCAATTACAGCAATAAACATTTAATTGAGGTTAACCGCAAAAACCAGCCGGAGCTTTTTTCCATGATCGATGAAATGGTAAAAGAAACAGCAGTAAAACAACCCGGAAAAGTATTTCTTTCTTCAGAGGTAAATGCGAGCGTAAGCTACAGCTCTGCTTTCTGGAGTATGTTTTTCCCTGTCAGGAAAAATATAACCATCGGAATGGGATTGATCAACACCACTACGGTTGGCGAACTTAAAACCGTTCTGGCTCATGAGTTCGGGCATTTTTCCCAGAGAAGCATGAAAATCGGCGGATATGTAAACCAGGCTGAAAAAATTATTTTTGATACGGTTTACAACAACCGGGATTTTGAAAATTCTTTGAAATACGGTTCCGGGCATTGGATCTATCAGCTTTCAGCATGGATTTCAATAGCCTTTATTAATGCATTCCAATACATCCTGAAAATTTTCTCAGACTTTTTATTTAAAAACAATGCATCTTTAAGAAGGGAAATGGAGTTTCATGCGGATTCCGTTGCAACCTATGTTACCAACCCGAAAGAACAGGTTTCTGCATTGCTGAGATTAAGCTTAAGCGATACTGCATTCAACAGCTCAGTGATCTTCTATGCAGAAAGCAAACAGGCATACCTCCCGGAAAACCTTTTTGAGAACCAGACTGCAATGATGAAAATTTTGAGCGAGCGGAATAATTACCCTTATGAGAATAATTTACCTAAAGTAGACCCAGAAGATCTGACACGCTATAATAAATCAAAAATTGAAATTGATGACCCGTGGTCATTCCACCCTGAAAACGACAGGAGAATTGAGATGATCCTGAAAAACAAGACTAAAAACATCCCGGAAAACAATGAACTGGCAAAAAATATCATCCGCGGTTTTGATGAAGTGTGTAAAGCTTTGACGAAAAAGCATTTAACAATGTGTGAAATTGAAAGCACCGGTGAAATAATAAGCGGTAATGAAAAATTTGTACAGCTGTACAATAAAACATATCCTTATAAAAAGATCAGCTCAGCTTTTAACGGATACTATGAAAACCACAATCCTGTATTGGAAAACATTGAAGATCTTACCGGTACACCTGCCAGTACAGAAACCTATGACTTTTTTAATGATGAAAACCTGTCGCTGGTATATGAAAAGGCAGGAGTCCGGAATGACCTTTATACATTGGAATATCTTGCGGCCAATTCCAGAACGGTTAAAACTTTTAAATGTAACGGCAGGCTTTATAAAACGAATGAAGCCCGGATTTTAATCCCGAGATTTACAAAAAACCTTGAAGAGCTGAATTCCAGGCTTGCTGAAAATGATAAAAAGATCTTTACATATTATTACCGTAAGGCAGATGCGTATGATAAGGAAACTTTAGTAGCCAGGTATAAGAAATTTGCCCTGCTCGACCATGAGTTTGATGTATTCCAGAATTCTATCAGTAACTTCATTCCGCATCTGCAGTTTATATCCGTTACTCTGCCTGTGGAGGAAATCAGGAAACACAGAGCAGTACTGCTGAAGAATGAAAAGCCGTTCAAGGAGATATTGAGGAAATTCATTGAAGAATCCGGCTATCAGGAACTTATCACGCCGGAAGACCAGCAGGTTATTAAAGAATTTATCCGTTCAGAATACATTTATTTTAACAATGACCGGTATATTCAGCCGGAAATTGATGCGGTAATCAATCTCGTGAATAAGTACCAGGAAATCCTCAACACAACCTATACGGATTATAAAGAGGAACTTCTTGATTTTCAGACAAGACTGGATCAGGCTTCCTGATTGATTAATTTTTATTAATCCGCTCCCGGGAAATGGTAGGTTCTTGCAGGAGGATTGGTATCGTCGATATTGATGTTGATGGCAAGGTATATGAAGTGGACGTTTTTATTTCCTTTCGCTTCAAATTCCCTTTGCCAGAGGTATCCTCCCAGGATCCCGAAGTGCTCGTCAATCTGGTATCCGAAGCCTCCGTAGACCCTGTTTCTTGCAAAAGCCGGTTTTATAGGGCTCACAATAAAGATTTCGTCATAGGCATTTGCGAATAAAGTGCCTGGCTCAATTTTCTTGGCATTCAGGGGAACCGAAATATTCAACCGGTAGCGGTACCTCATCCTCTCGGAGTTTTTATCCGTCTGCGGCTCGTAAAACCATGACTTTTCAGCACGGAACCGGTTTTCAAACTTTACGATTCCTTTTTTAAAGTCGATAACATCCTGTAACCAGACCCTGAACTCCTCTTTGTTAATGGCGTGTTCTTTATAGGTCGCATATCTTCCCAACCCGATAAAAGGCTTGTGATTCTTGGTGAGATTATAACCCAGCCCTCCCTTTATTTCATAATAATCAGGATAGCTGTAATCTTCAATGCTTCGCATCTGGCCTTCGGCGTATAGGAAAAATTTCGGGTGAAACTTATACGTTAATGTCAGGGCATTGAAGTTAGAAATATGTTCCTGCGCTCTGACACACGTAAGGCTTAAAAATAAACCAAGACTTAAGAAAAGTTTCATCTTAAAAAAATTTCTGCAAATTTAAATCAATTAACAATTTCGTAATATTAACTTTAATTCATCCTGTATTAACATTTACTTAATATTGATTGTATAAGAAAGCCCGATATGGAACCACCGCTGCGGCATCGCCACCCCAAAGGTTTCCGTATATGAAGTATTTGTTACATTATTGATCAGAACATACACCGAAAAGTCTTTTTGAACAAAACTTAATTTTTCATCCAGTAAATTATAACTTCCGCTATTCATCCGCTCATTATACCGGTAAACAAGTTCATTGGTGAAATTTTTCAGGAATCTTGTTTCTAATTTTGCAATAAACTGATGCTTCAGGTTATCCAGAAGATACCTTGCAGAAAATTCTCCTACAGAATTCAGCTTATTATCCAGGTAAGTATATCCCACTGAATAATTCAGCCATTGCCTCCACCGGTGATTAAGTTCAATTTCCACTCCTTTGCTGCTCGTATTGCCAATATTCCGGGCATACCAGACAGGATCGTTCAGTGACATTTTGGTCCAGTCTATGGAATTGTGGGAATCCCTCATGAATCCGTTTACTTTCGCTAAAATATTTCCCGTCTGATACTGATACCCGATTTCTGCAGAAACCGCGCTTTCAGGAATCAGATCAGGATTTCCCTGCTCCGTTTTGCTTATATAATAAAGATCGGTAAACGTAGGTACCCTTGAAACCCTTGAAATATTTCCGTAGATTTTATTGTTCTTGTTAAAATTGTAGCCTACATCCAGTCCCGGATAGAAGAAATTTCCTTCTTTAGAATAATTTGCCCATGAAAACCCCGGACTGATATTTAGTTTTTTATCCAGCAGCGAAAAATGGTGCTCGAAGAAAACCTGGGAAACAAAACGGTTTCTTTGTCCCAGATTATTACTCGCCAGAAATTCTTTCCTCAGTTCCACGCCAACCCCTGTGGTTCCTAATCCCCACTGGTAGCTTGAATTTACCTCGCCTCCTACATTATTCCCGATGTGCATATTCCGGTAGATTTCAGGCTTTGCCCTGTTGAACAGATACATATCCTGCCCTCTCCGCCAGTATACATTGGAATGGACTTTCAGGTTTTTAAAGGTTTGCTGGTGGGCCAGGCTTACTACTGATGCCTGCGTTTCCTCATATTGTTCAGTTGCTTTCGGCGAAGAATAAAATCCGTTGGCCCCGAACTTTTTCTCAGAAAAACCGGCCTGCAACCTGATGTCCCCGTCTTTTATGGCTAATTTGCTTTGATAAAATATATTCCTGATCTCATAATCGGTATTGTACATATACCCCTGTGATGAATTGGAATTTGCCGTAAGCGCGTTGGAAAATTTCTCATTTCCGATCTGCGCATTCATTCCGAAACCGAACGTTTCATAATCTCCGGCTTCAGCACTTATCTTTACCCTTTTCCCGATATGGGTTTTCGTAATCACATTAATGACCCCGGCATAGGCATTCTGTCCGAACCGTCTTGCACCCGGGCCTTTAATGACTTCTATTCTTTCCACATCTTCAAGATCAATCGGTAAGTTCAGAGAATTATGGCCCGTCTGGGAATCACTCATCCTGATCCCGTTTAAAAGGAGAAGCACCTGCTCTGATGAGCTGCCGCGGAAAGCAATATCACTCTGTACACCGTTTGCCCCACGTCTTCTGATATCCATCCCGGAGACCTGCTGCAGGATTTCATCAATGCTTTTCGCAGGAGAATTTTCTATTTCTTCCCTGGTAATAACACTGATGTTTTGGTTGGCCATTTTATAGGGGATGGAAATTATTTTTCCCTGAATTTCAATTTGGTCTATATCCGTGGACTTTTCCTGGGCGTTTGCAAAATACAAGGCTCCAAGTAAGAAAATGCTTCCTGCTTTTTTAATCATTTTTATCAGAATTATCTCAGTGAGTTCGTAAGCCCAAAAGTAATGGAGTTTGAGAATACTTACAAATGATAGATGTCATATAAAAAAAGATGCAGTTTCAGCTGCATCTTTCTGGAAGGATTTATCTTTTTTTCATTAAATGTGTAACCAGATCTCTGAATAATTTTCGCATTCTGTATTACTTATTTATGAATACAATTTTAAATAATTATCAAATATAAAGCAACTGTATTTGCTTAAAAAAAAGTTAAAAATTAAAATTTAACATGACCGATCCATTATCTTCAGTCAATCCCGGCTCTTCGCTGATAATTGTTCAAATTTCACGGTCTTTGAAAGCCTGTATTTGCGGATTTATTAATTCATTAAAGTACCGCAAAACATTTTTAGTGTTTACCGCAGCTGTTTTCCCTGAACCGGGCCTTTCAAATCCGGGTATTATTGATTTTTACAGGCGGTTAAGCCGGAATGAAATATCATCACTCTTTCGTATCGAACAAATTTTCAGCCTGTAACTGAACGATTAAATATGAAAATATCAATGGAACCGATTTGCATGATTTGTGTTTAATTAAAGATCAGAATCCATCAAAAAGTCGTAATTTTGTTAGTCTTAATTTTACTATGGCTCATACAACAGATATAGATATTAAAAAGCAGATTTTTGTTAAGAATGCACATCTCAACAATCTGAAACACATCGACGTCCTTATCCCGAAAAATAAACTGATCGTCATTACAGGAGTTTCCGGAAGCGGAAAATCTTCACTGGCATTTGATACCATTTATGCGGAAGGACAAAGAAGATACGTGGAAAGTCTCAGCTCCTATGCCCGCCAGTTTTTAGGGAAACTTGAAAAACCTAAAGTGGATGACATCAAAGGCCTGGCTCCATCCATCGCCATCCAGCAGAAGGTGATTTCTTCAAACCCGAGATCAACGGTAGGCACATCCACGGAGATTTATGATTATATGAAACTTCTTTTCGCAAGGATCGGGAAAACATTTTCACCGGTTTCCGGGGAAGAAGTAAAAAAAGACTCGGTTTCCGATGTAATAGATTTCATCAAATCATCAGAAAAAGATGTTTCGTTCCTATTAACGGCACCCTTGACTTATGATGCAGAAAATTTCACGGAAAACCTGAACGTTTTAAAACTGGCCGGTTTTACAAGACTGGAAATCAGCGGAAACGTTGCCGGGATTGAGGACCTCGAAAGTTTTGGTTTTACCCCTGAAAAAGGAATGGAAATCAATCTGGTGATCGACCGTTTCTCTTACGAAGAAGATGAAAGCTTCCTGCAGCGTCTGGCAGACTCCATCCAGATGGCTTTTTATGAAGGACGGGGTTACTGTTCACTGAAAAACATGGATACCGGGAAAGCAAAAGAATTTTCAAATAAATTTGAGCTGGACGGGATGGAATTCCTGGAACCCAATGTCCACTTTTTCAGTTTCAACAATCCGTACGGTGCCTGCCCAACCTGTGAAGGTTATGGGAAAGTAATCGGGATTGATGAAGACCTGGTGGTTCCCAATAAAACACTCTCTGTTTTCGAAGATGCAGTAGCTTCCTGGAGAGGGGAAAGCATGAGTGAATGGAAAAAAGATTTCATTAAAAAAGCAAAAGACTTCCCGATCCACAAGCCTTACCATCAGCTCACCAAAGAACAGAAAAAATACCTCTGGAAAGGCGACGGAAAAAGTACGTTCCCTTCAATTGACAATTTCTTCAGAATGCTTGAAGAAAACTTATATAAGATCCAGTACCGGGTCATGCTTTCGCGTTACCGCGGGAAAACCCTCTGCCCTACCTGTGAGGGCCTTAGGCTTCGTGAAGAAACCGGCTGGGTAAAAATCGACGGACATAATATCCAGTCCATGATCGAGCTTCCTATGGATGAGCTTTTCCCTTTAATTAAAGAATTGAAATTATCCGATCATGATCAGGAAGTGGCAAAAAGGCTGTTATATGAAATCACTACCCGCCTGGAATTTTTACTGAAGGTAGGTTTGGGTTATTTAACGATCAACAGGACGTCTAATACGCTTTCCGGAGGGGAAAGCCAGAGGATCAACCTCGCTACCAGCCTGGGGAGTTCTCTCGTAGGTTCCATTTATATCCTGGATGAACCGTCCATCGGACTGCATTCAAGGGATACGGAAAATTTAATTGAGGTATTGAAAAACCTGCGGGATCTTGGGAATACGGTAATTGTGGTAGAGCATGATGAGGATGTAATGAAAGCCGCTGACTATATTATCGACATCGGCCCGGAAGCCGGATATTTAGGCGGTGAACTGGTATTCGCCGGGGATTATAAACAGCTGAAAGATGCAGACACGCTGACATCAAAATACCTGACCGGAAGACTGGAAATTGAAGTTCCTGCCAAACGGAGAAAGGCAAAAGAATGGATCCATATCAAAGGGGCCCGTCAGAATAACCTTAAAAATATTGATGTGGATGTCCCTCTGGAAAACCTGGTGGTGATTTCAGGGGTTTCAGGAAGCGGTAAATCTACTCTGATGAAAGAGATCCTGACCAATGATATCCAGATCCAGCTGGGTATGGGCGGAAAAAAAGGCGACTACGATTCTGTTGATTTCCCTAAAAAACTCATCAAAAATATTGAGTTGATAGACCAGAACCCTATCGGGAAATCTTCACGTTCCAATCCTGTAACCTATCTTAAGGCATACGACGATATCAGAGACCTGTTTGCCAAGCAGAAGGTGGCAAAAATGATGGGCTACAAGCCGAAACACTTCTCTTTCAATGTAGACGGCGGAAGGTGTGACGAATGTAAAGGTGAAGGCGTCATCAATGTATCCATGCAGTTTATGGCAGATATTGAGCTGGAATGCGAAGTCTGTAAAGGAACCCGTTTCAAAAATGAGATCCTGGAGGTACGGTATGATGAAAAAAACATTTCGGATATCCTTCATATGACGGTTGATAATGCACTGGACTTCTTCAGAGATAATCATGAGGAAAAGATTGTGACCAAGCTGAGGCCTCTGCAGGATGTCGGCTTAGGATATCTTCAACTAGGACAGAGTTCTTCTACCCTTTCCGGCGGCGAGGCACAGCGTGTGAAACTGGCATCGTTCCTTGTAAAAGGCGTAACGACGGATAAGACATTGTTTATCTTTGACGAACCTTCCACAGGGCTGCATTTCCATGATATCCAGAAATTGCTGAAGTCTTTACAGGCTCTTATTGATCTGGGACATTCGGTGATTGTGATTGAGCATCAGCCGGATATTATCAAGTCTGCAGACTATATCATAGACATCGGGCCGGAAGCAGGAAAACACGGCGGCGAAGTGGTGTTCACGGGAACCCCGGAAGACTTGGCTAAGAATAAAAAATCCCATACAGCGAAGTATATAAAAGAAAAGCTGGAGAATTAAATAGAGAGAGAGTCGGATAAACGGCTCTCTTTTTTATTTATCTGAGTTTAACTGCATTAATTTTTCAAATTATTTTATTTCTGAAATTTGATGATTGTGTTTGAAAATGCTCATTTTGAGCCTTAAAATAGATGCCGTAGAAATTTAAAATAATGAACTTTCCTGATGGAACAGCTAAGAAATCCATTAAAAACTTATTAACAATTTTTTGTGGATAACTTGTGAGTTTTAATATTCAATTCATTGAAAGCAAGAAATTTATTCCTACATTTACTTTGTAATAAATCTGGAAATGAATTCAAATTTTGCTTTTTTCATTTTTGAAATTGCATTTAAATTTATAAAAATTTAAGCACAGCGCTGTCGGCTGTGCTTTTTTATTGTTGTCTAATTAAAAAAATGAGATGTCTTTATCTACTGAATCCGTTCCTAAAGAACGGGTTCTTTTATTTTTAAATTTTAAAATTATTTATTATCTTTGGCCTTTAAGGTCTCATAGTTCAACGGATAGAATAGAAGTTTCCTAAACTTTAGATCCAAGTTCGATTCTTGGTGAGATCACCAGCAAGTTACGATAAACAGACAGGAATTACCTGTCTGTTTTTTTATGGCCTCCTGTCTGATCCCTGATTAAAATATAATGACAGGCCATAAAAAAAACCGGAGACTTAAAATCTCCGGTTAAAAAAAATTGCTAAATATGATGAAATTAATCTATGATTTGAGCGTCCAGACCGAACCGTTTTTGGTGGTCAGCTTTTCAAGGGTTCCTTTCTCGGAAAGCTCGTTTAAAACTTTTTCACTTTCCATTCTCGGGGTTCCTGATAATTCTGAAAATTCCTTTGCGGTGAGGGAATGATATTTACCGAACAGGGTTTCCCAGTTTTTGGAGTATTCTGTTTTCTTTGTTTCTGCATTTACTTTCAGGATCGCTGTTTCGTAAAAAGCATACGGCTTTGATCCGTACACCATTTCCCTGCTTCCTTCTTCGTTGGCGAAAAACATGGTAGGAAAACCACGCACACCCATTGATCTTGCCATATTCAGGTCTTCCTGGAAAAGTTCTTTTGCTCTCCCTTCGAAATCTGTTTTCAGCTGATCGGTATCAAGTCCGGTTTTCTTTGCAGCCGCCGCAATATGCTCCCATTTTGCGATGTTCTTTTTCTTTAAGAAAACCATTTCACGAAGTTCCCTCATAAAATCAACGGCCTTGGTTTTATCCTGAAGCTGTGCCGCTTTAAAGGCAATCGACGGCGGATAAGAGGAATCCAGAGGATCCTGAAGCCATACATCCCCGTCAATCGGCATATCGTAATATCTGCTTGCGTCATCCCAGTGGTGTGCCACATCAGACGGCTTGCTGATGCCTCCGCTGTTATAGCTCCAGTCCGGAAGAAGCCCGCCCATTCTGTATTCTATCTCTACGCTATTTCCGTATTCCAGTTTAAGCTTCCTCAGCTGCGGTTCAATGCCCCAGCAGGAAGAGCAGATTGGATCTGTAAAATAAATAACTTTTACAGGCTTATTATTAGCCTGAACATGGATGTTTCCGATCTCCGCTTTTTCGCCCGGCATTTCACAGATCCCTGTAGCAGGGTCACACAGCAGTGGGTTTGATGTTTTATTTTCCATTTTTTTACTTTTATTGTTTTGTCCGTTGCAACCGCCTAAAGTTGCCGTAAGGAAAAAGAATGTCAGTATTCTGTAATTTATCATTTCAGGTGATAATCTTATTGACAAAACTAATATTTAATAATGACACTTCCACAGCAGATTTCCTTTTGGAAACCGGTTTCCTCTATGAAACTACCCCGATAATTTTTTATACCTTTACCGTCATCATCTCTATAATCTGAATTATGAAAAAAGAACCGCAGCTGAATACCACACTGGTGTGCAAACACAGGATGAACGCGATAAAAGATGCCATGGAAATTTTATCCGGAAAATGGAAATTCCATATTCTGGGAACCTTGCTGCAGGGAGGAAGAATGCGTTTTATGGATCTGCTCAGGGAAATTGACGGTATTGCCGCCAAAATGCTTTCAAAGGAACTGCAGGATATGGAAATCAACCATCTTATTACCCGTACTGTTCTGGATACCAAACCGGTAACGGTAGAATATGAAGTTACGGAATACGGCAGGACTATAGAACCGATTATTGATGAAATTGCCAACTGGGGCATTGAATACAGGAAATCCCTTTATCAGAATTAATAAAACCGGCAATATAAAATTACCGGTTGAAAAAACAAAAATTGATATGGATATGATTGATCTGTGTTTTTGCTGTCACAAATTTATATTTATTTAGAATTAATAAAAATAATAAACTTGTGACATTCGTCAGCTTTTTGATATTTGCTGTGAACAATCCTATCCTTTTTCTGATTTAATTTATCGCATCCTTGTCAGCTGATCCAGTTTTTTCAGCAGTGCAGGAATCCTGAAATCTCCGTACATCTGTTCTACTTCTGCTTTGATTTCATCCGCATCAGCCCCTTTTACCGTAAGGAACAGCGGCGTTTCGCTTTCTCCCCGAAAGATCATTTTCCGCTGCAGGTCAGGAGTACTGAACTCATTTTTAGCAATTCCGATAACCGGGAATTTCTGTTCCAATGCTTCATATAGATAACCTCCCAACCCCATTTTTCCTTCATTGCCTAAGGTTACATAGCCGTCTACAATAATGAGATCACCTTCATAAAGCTTAATCTGTTTTAAAAGACTGAGAATACACGGGAGCTCCCTTTTGTAAAATGCCCCGCTTTCATAGTCGGAAGTAATTTCCGTTTTCTCCATGAAAATCCGGGTCTCTTGCTCAGAAGTCCATTCTTCAAAAGCAATGCACACAGTATGGGCATAATCGTCAAAATAATAGGTATCAAAAGCGTAAATCATGGCCTGTTTATCGTTATTTTATTACTGTTTAATTATTTGTTACTGAAAAATTCCCCGAAATGCCATAAAATCCCGCTGGGGTCATGCACAAAACATTCTTTCCCCCAAGGCATGGCTTTAACAGGCGTCAACCGGACTTTTTCATATTTCTCCGGAAGCCCGAGGCCTGTGAGGTAGTTCCAGAACGCATCCGCATCATCCACTTCGATAAAAAGCATCGTATTGTCGACCCAGTCTTTTACGTAAGCATCCTGAAGATAGAAACCTGTTCCATTCCGTTGGAACAAAGACAGGTTACTTTCCAGAACGGTCTCTTCAAAGCCGAGATCTGAATAAAACTCCCTGCTGATTTTAAAGTTTTCAGAGCCTACAAAAGGCCGGATTGATTTTATACTCTGTATCATTGTGTACGGTTTTTCCAGTTTTCAAAAGTCATTTCAAATTTTATTTCTCCTTTTCCATGGGTTCCGGTTTCATGCCAGCCGGATTTCCTGTAAAATGTTTCAGCTCTCGTATTCGGGGAAGTTCCTAGCCAGACTTTTTCTTTTGTCTGATCAAAATACCAATCCAGCATTACATCATGAAGCTTTCGCCCGATGCCCTGGTTTTCAAAGTCAGGATGCACAAACAAAGCCCAGATATTGTTTTCTTTAAGGTCAACAATTGAGAAACCTACAATCTGGCTGCCGCTTTCACAGACCCAGCCCTTTCCTCTGGCAAACAAAAATTCTTCACAATCTTTATTTGTGACCAGATTAGGATCAGATAATGTATTTTCTGTCACGGCATTCCTTACGACCTGAATCTGGGGAATATCTTCTATTTCTGCTTCACGGATTTTCATTTGACTAAAATTGATTAGAGGAAACAGCTTTTCTGCCTGCCGTTATTTTCTGTCAACAACAATTCTGGCAGGCCTGTTGGCAATTTCCCATGCAGTGGCAAAAACAAGCTGGGTTCTTTTTTTTAGCAGTTCATAATCGATTTTCTCAACATCATCCGTCGGTTTATGGTAATCTTCATGAATCCCGTCAAAGAAAAATGCTACAGGAACATTGTTTTTTGCAAAATTATAATGGTCTGATCTGTAATACAGTCTTTGGGTATCATTGGGATCGTCATATTTATAATTCAGTTCCAGATTATTGGTATTCCTGTTGGCGGCTTCATTGATAACCTTCAATTCAGAACTCAACATCTCAGACCCGATTACATAAACATATTGTTTGCCTCTGTTTTCAGGATCATCGCGCCCGATCATGTCAATATTTAAATCAACCACCGTATTGGCCAAAGGAAAAACCGGATTGTCCGTATAATATTCAGACCCGAATAATCCGTGTTCCTCTCCCGTTACATGCAGGAAAAGAATGGATCTCTTCGGGCCTTTTCCTGCTTTCTTGGCACTCTGGAAGGCTTTGGCAATTTCCATTACGCCTACGGTTCCGCTTCCGTCGTCATCTGCTCCGTTATATACTATGCCATTTTTAGTTCCCACATGGTCATAATGTGCAGAAACCACCACAATTTCTTCGGGTTTTTCAGAACCTTCGATAAATGCCAGGATATTTTCTGAATCAGGAAGGTTTCCACCGCCTCTTTTTTTCATGAAATCTGCTGGCACCTTCTGATAGTAGGAACCCAGCGCTTTCGGATATGAAATACCGAGGGCTTTATAATAGTTGATCATGTACTCCCCCGCTTTCTTCTGTCCCGGGCTTCCGGTATCCCGGCCTTCCATTTCATCAGAAGCAATAACATATAAGTTTTTCTTAAGGTCAGCTGCCGTAATTTCCTTATAGGCAGAAAGAAAGGCTTTATCGCCTTTTACAACCGATGAAGTGGCCGATGCAGCCGCACCGCCAGGATTTTTAGCCGTTCCGCAGCTTACCAGTACCGCTGCCGAAAACAGGGGGATGAATAGTTTTCTCATTATAGAATAATTTGTTTAAAATTAACAAAATTTATTTAATCTGTAATGAACTGCTAATTTCTTATATTTGAGATATAAACAATAACCCATGGAGAAAGTTTACGGATTTACCCATTACTCATTTTTTACGGAGATGTCTGAACTTGCCTCCAGGCACAACAGCTTTGATCTCTCGCTGGGTCTGGCAGATTTTGATATTGATACGCGTTTAAAAGACTTTTTAAAGGAAGCGGCAGATCAGGATACCCATAATTATGAACCGCTGGCAGGAAACCCTTTACTGATTCATAATGTCATCAGTTTCAATCTGAAAAGAAAAAACGGCATCAAACTGAAGGAAAACGAAGTAACCATTACACCATGTGCTACCTTTACTTTATATACCGCGCTTAAATGCATTGTAAACCCGGAAGATGAAGTAATTGTCATTCAGCCTTCATATTATACTTACAGCCCTTCAATTGTCCTTAATAACGGCATTCCGGTCTATTATGATCTTGATGCTGATTTCAGCATAAACCCGGAAAAGCTTCAATCCTGCATTTCTGACAGGACAAAAGCCATCATCATTAATTCACCGCAGAATCCTACAGGAAAGATGTGGACTGAACATGACTGGAATGTTTTATACGGATTGATAAAAGACCGGGAAATTTACCTGATTTCAGAGGAAATCTACGATACCTACTGTTATGACGGAACGGAACATTACAGCTCGTTCCTGCATCCTGAACTCAGGAAAAGGACATTCTGTATTTTTTCATTTGGCAAGATGTTCCATTCTACAGGCTGGAAAGTAAGTTATCTGTTAGCTGATCCGGATCTTACGGCAAAATTCCGGTGCCATCAGCAGTATATTTCCTATAGTGCCAATGCACCGTGCCAGTATGCCATTGCCAGATACCTTGACGTTTTTGACCCGTCTGAAAACCGGATTCTGATGCAGAAAAAACGGGACCTGTTTAATGAACTGATTAGAGATACTCCTTTGGTTGTAGAGCGTAAAACTGAAGGCGCTGTTTTTCAGGTTGTCAATTTCAGGAATGTGTCAAAAACCATGACCGATGTAGAATTTTCGAAGTGGCTTACCGTTGAAAAAAAAGTATCCTGCCTTCCGCTGTCTGCTTTTTATGATTCAAAACAGAACTCTGATTATATCCGGTTTAGCTTCGCCAAAAAAGATGAACTGATCATTGATGCCCTGCAACATCTGAGGAAAAATTTATAATTTATTTAAGGAAAAACTTTTAATTAGGGCGCAAATTATAATCTTTACCTCAGTTCATCATTTTGCAAAATGGATTTATGATTGAAAATATTTGTTTTTATAAATGACAAAGCACCGCTGATGCAGTGCTTTGTCTGTTATTTCAATTGGATTCAGAGTGCCAGAACCCTGACATCAATCCTTCTGTTTTTTGCCATACATTCATCTGTATCGTTGGCTTCACAAACCGGATGCTGTGCTCCGTATCCTTCTGCTTCTAACCGGTCTCCGGCAACACCCAGCTCCAGTAGTTTCAACCTCGCTGTCTGGGCCCTTAGATTGGAAAGTGTCCTGTTGCTTTCTTCATTTCCTGTATTGTCAGTATAGCCTCCCAGTTTTATTTTAAGACTCGGATAGGCATTCAGAATCTCCACTAAATTCAGCAGCTGTGCGTCAGAACCCGGACGTAGTTCACCTGAGCCGGTCTCGAAATAAAGATTTTCAATCGTAAACCATTTATTCGGATCCAACAGTGACTGATCTTTGTTTTTTATCAACTGGTACATCTGAAGCAGCTGGCTGTTCCCGCCGATGGAAATTTTCTTTCCGCCTTTCAGCTGTACTTCCTGGGGAGCTCCGGTATCATAAACAAAGTCACCGTTTTCATTTAAATACCCTTTAACCTCGGTCGGAACAAGTACGGTTGCGGTATTTCCCGGAATGGCCTGGGTACTCTTCATTCCGGTTAAGCTTTCAATCTTAGCCGCTCTGTTTGCTTCTATTTTATCTTTGTGTAATACAGCCAAAGTTGGGGCAATAACCAGCGAAACAATAGACATCAGCTTGATCAGGATATTCATAGACGGTCCTGAAGTATCTTTGAAAGGGTCTCCTACGGTATCACCTGTTACCGAAGCTTTATGCGGTTCTGAGCCTTTGTAGTACATCTGACCGTTAATATCCACTCCTTTTTCAAAAGATTTTTTGGCATTGTCCCACGCACCTCCGGCATTGTTCTGGAACATACCCATCAGTACGCCGCATACGGTGGCACCGGCTAAAAATCCGCCCAATACTTCCGGACCGAAAATAAATCCGATCAACAGAGGCGAAACAATGGCAATTGCTCCCGGAAGCATCATTTTCCTGATGGATGCATCGGTAGAAATGGCAACACATTTTTCATATTCAGGACGTGCCGTACCTTCAAGGATTCCAGGAACTTCCCGGAACTGCCTGCGCACTTCCTCCACCATCGCCATGGCTGCCTGTCCTACCGCTGTAATGGCAAGTGATGAAAATATGAAAGGTATCATCCCTCCCACAAACAATCCGGCCAGTACGTCGGCTCTGTAAATATCAATGCCGTCAATGCCTGCAATGCCTACGAATGCGGCAAACAAAGCTAAAGCGGTTAAAGCTGCGGAAGCGATGGCAAATCCTTTTCCTGTAGCTGCTGTTGTATTTCCTACAGCATCCAGTATATCGGTTCTTTCACGGACTTCTTTCGGGAGTTCACACATTTCAGCAATTCCTCCGGCGTTATCTGCAATCGGCCCGAATGCGTCAATGGCAAGCTGCATGGCGGTTGTAGCCATCATTCCGGCGGCTGCAATCGCTACTCCGTACAATCCGGCACACAGATAGGAACCGTAGATCCCTCCGGCCAGAACAATAATCGGAAGCAGCGTAGATTCCATCCCAACGGAAAGACCGCCAATGATATTGGTGGCGTGGCCTGTTGAAGACTGCCTTACAATACTGGAAACGGGCCTTTTCCCCATTGCCGTATAATATTCTGTAATAATGCTCATTAAAGTCCCTACAACCAACCCGACCATAATTGCTCCGAAGACACCCATTTTAGTAAATTCATGACCTCTTAAAACCATTTTATCCGGCAGAATATAGGTTACCAGAAAATAGGAAGCGATTGCAGTAATGACAATACTTCCCCAGTTCCCGAGATTCAAAGCATTCTGAACGTTTGACGTTGAAGAACCTTCGTGATCATTGATCCTCACAAATAAAGTCCCGGCCATTGAAAACAGAATCCCGGTTCCTGCAATAAGCATCGGCAGAAGGATCGGGGCAAAACCGCCGAAAGCATCTTCAGACATCGTTTCTCTTCCCAAAACCATGGTGGCTAAAACCGTGGCAACGTAAGACCCGAATAAGTCGGCTCCCATTCCGGCAACATCTCCCACGTTATCCCCTACATTATCCGCAATGGTAGCTGGGTTTCTTGGATCGTCTTCAGGAATTCCGGCCTCTACTTTTCCTACCAGGTCGGCCCCTACATCAGCTGCTTTGGTATAAATACCGCCGCCTACCCTTGCAAACAGGGCGATTGATTCCGCGCCCAGGGAAAAGCCGGTTAGGATTTCAATGGTTCTTTTCATTTCGTCAGAATCCACTGTGGCATCAGGCGCAAAAATCTGTTTGATGATTAAAAATAAAGCACCCAGCCCCAGAACAGCCAATCCGGCAACGCCCATTCCCATCACAGATCCTCCGGTGAAAGAAACTTTTAAAGCTTTAGAAAGCGAAGTTTTTGCGGCCTGTGTAGTCCTGACATTGGCCTTTGTGGCAATCTTCATCCCGATGAACCCGGCAAGTGCAGAAAACACAGCCCCGATCGCGAAGGCAAGCCCGATGGTCCAGTGGGAATCTGAATTGCTTGCTCCCATTACGGCTAATAAAATGGCTACAATAACCACAAAATACATCAAAATCCTGTACTCGGCTTTCAGAAAAGCCATAGCACCGTCAGCAATATAACCGCTGATCGTTTTCATCTTTTCATCCCCGGCATCCTGCTTACTTACCCAGTTACTCTGAAGAAATGTGTACAGTAAAGCAATGACACCAAAAATTGGCACTAACAAGAATAAATCCATAGTTTAATATTTTTTTGGTAATAGAATAATAAATATAACAAATAATTCCCTTGAAAATGTCATAAATATTTACAACTGTTAAAATCAGATATTTAAGAATTGTTAAATTTATTCGAAGAAACAAATTCCTCAGATAATGATGAATACTTTTAAGTTTGTTTATTATTAATCTAAAAAAGTCAGCAGAATAAAGTTTTCAGAACTAAAATTTAAACAGGATTTTAATGTAACAGCGATTTTCAGTACAGGAAAGTTCTGAAGTATATTGAATTATATCCAATAAAAAAGGATAAACGAAAATTCATTTATCCTTTGATTTTATGTTAAAGAGAATCGTATGACTATCCTCCGTATTTATTGGCGTAATCTTCCTGAGAAGCGACAATTACTTTTCTGGCGTGTTCAGCACCGTATACTTCCTGGATTCTGCATTTTGCAGGCTCATCCGGTAAGTTTTTATAGGTCAGGAAATAGTGCATTAATCGTTTCACTTCTGCGTCAGGCAATTCTGCAATATCTCTGAAGTGCCCGAAAGCATGGTCTCCGATCATTACAGCAACAATTTTATCATCAGCTTCACCTCCGTCAATCATTTTAAAACCTCCGATCGGAATAGCTTCCATTAATAAACCTCCTGAATGAATGTTATGGGAACTCAAAACACAGATATCAAGCGGATCATGATCTCCCATGGTTACATCTTCTGCCCCTCTTTCAACAGCCAGATTCATTACAGCAGCATCACAATACGTTCTCGGAACAAAACCGTACAAAGCCGGGATGATATTTGAGAATTTTTGAGGCCTGTCAACCTTCAGAAAACCGGTTTCTTTGTCAACTTCATATTTAATGGTATCAGAAGGAACGATCTCCACGAAAACATTAACGACGTTCGGCGCATCTTGTCCTGCAGAAATTCCGTGCCATGGATGTGCTTTAAAATTTGGAATCATTATTTAATTTTATTTATTTTTTAGTTAAGCTATTATTAAAATTTCTTTTCTCATATCATCTATGGTTGCTGAAATGTAATCATCACCGTTCATGTAATTCATGATGAAAATGGTTTTAAATTCATCAAGATCAGCATTCCCGTTAATTTCTTCATAGGTTTTATGAAGAAGGCTAAGTACAGCATTTTTTGAATCGACAATATTGTTCCAGGAATTTTTTGAAATATAAAGCTGCTGTGAAGAATTGTATTCAAACTCTTCATTTACAGATTTTTCGGTAAGAAATATAAATTCGTGAACGGCCAGCTCCTTATCAAAGCGCTGAATGAGGTTTGACGGCTTGATCCTTTCCAGAAAAAGAATCATTCTTTCATAAGACTGGCTCTTGTTTCCTGAATTTGATTTTACGGAAAGAAGTTTTATTTCCTGCTCTTTAAGCCTGATATAGGTAAATACAAATTGCCTGAGCAAAACCAGAAAAGGGATTGCAATAATCAATGCAAAAGCATACGGCAGATATCCTGAAAAACTTGTCATAATTTGAGCTAGCAAAATTACTGATAATTTCTGAATTTATTATTGAAAATATTTCCGAGTATTTTTATTCTTTTCTCACATTACATTTCTCCGGAATTCTCGCTGATGTATTCAGTAATTAAATTTTATACATTCCAATGAATCAGACATTATTTTAAAAAAAATAATATAAAAAGAATCCGCTAAATAAAATATATCACTACCTTTAGAAAACATAAAATTATTTTAACCATGAAAAAAACAGTTCTTTTATTAGCTACAGCAGCTACGTCTTTTCTTTATGCCCAACAGTCCTGGAATCTTACAGGAAATTCCGGAACATCTCCGACCGCAAATTACCTTGGAACTTCAGACAGTCAGGATTTGGTGTTAAAGACCAGTAATGTTGAAAGAATGAGGATTAATTCAACGGGCAATATTGGTATAGGCATAAATCCTGATCCTAGTATTGCTTTCAGAGCGCAGGGTCGAGGCCAGTTTTCATCTGATACTACCAGTGATACTTTTACAGTTAGAAATTCAGGGACTAATGTTGATGGCGGTTCTTCTTTAGTCTGGCTGAATTACATGCAATATCAGCCAAATAATCCGGGAGTTTTAGATATCAGCGGACCTACTGCTCCAGGAAATTGGGAGTCTACATTTTCATTGAAAGCAAACGGAAAATTACTTATCGGAAATTACAGCCAATATCCTAACTGTTCAGACTGTAATGATTACCGGGTTTTTATAAAAAACGGGATCAGAACTGAAAAGGTAAAGGTAGATATCGCTGCAAATAACGGATGGGCAGACTATGTTTTTGAAAAAAACTATAATCTGATGCCTTTACATGAACTTGAAAAATTCATCACTGAAAATAAACATTTACCGGAAGTACCGACAACAGATGAAGCCATAGAAAATGGAATTGAACTAAAGGAAATGAACATCCTTCTTTTGAAGAAAGTAGAAGAATTAACATTGTATGTAATTCAGCAACAAAAAGAAATTCAGGAACTTAAAAATAAAGTATACAAAAATGAAAAGTAAAATACTCCCGTTGTTATTGCTGGCAGGTTTCTTTTCATACGCTCAGAACAAACTTTATTACGTTCAGGTTTCAAATGAAAGCAATGCCCCCAAAATAACTGACAATAATGGCAAGATTGCCGTAATGCATTCTGATGAACGGGTGATGAAAGTTTTTTCAAAATATAATGTACATACATTTGAAAAAGCATTTCCTACCACACAGACACCTTATTTGCAAAACATATATTTACTGGAAGTGGATAAAGAAGGAATTGCAGAAGAGCTGAAAAACTATACGGGATATTTTCCTCTGGTTGAAGAAACATTCAGGCCCGGCCTGCTATATATACCGAATGATTATAATTTCCCTTCAGGAAGTTCAAACCCGATAAAGAGTCTGGAATTAATAAATGTAAAAGAGGCCTGGGATTATACACACGGCGATCCGAACTTCAAGATAGGCATAAGCGATACACCCATAAGAATGACTCATGAAGATTTGTCCGGAAAGGTTACCAGCCTTACCAATGGGCCACTGACTCCGGATTCTCATGGAACAATTGTTTCCAGCCAGGCTGCAGCAAACACGGATAACAATAAGGGGATTCCGGGCACAGGTTTCAACTCCAGTATTTTATTTAAGCATATGTACGACGGCATTTTGATGAATACTTTATTGGTTTTATCACAGAACGGAGCCAGAGTGGTGAATGCAAGCTGGTACAACTCGTGCAGCTACAGCGCGATCGATCAGCTGGTAGTTGACGAGATACATAATAACGGAACCGTAATCATCGTGGCTGCAGGCAATGGCGCAACCTGTGGAGGACCGGATAATTATGTTTATCCTGCAAGTTATAATCATGTCATCAGTGTTTCCACTGTCGGCTATTTTGATGTAGGATATACCTATAATAACATTCCGTATTCGTGGGAGGACCGTATCGAAGAAGTAATCGGAAACCCGAATACCACCCATCAGCACAACGATATGGTAGATTTACGGGCACCCGGAATTAACGTTTTAGGGGCAGTAGCTGACAGTGACAGTTCTTATGGAGGAGCATGGGGAACTTCAATAGCTGCACCCCAGATAGCCGGCGTAGTGGCCCTTTTATTTTCAGTAAATAACTGTCTGAATCCTGATGAAGTCGAAACCATTTTAAAACTCACATCAGCAAACCTGGACAACATCCCTGAAAACCAGCCTTATGTCGGAAAATTAGGTGCCGGAAGAATCGATGCCGGGAAAGCGACAAAAATGGCCTGGCAGATGGATCCTTCGAACGGCGGAGAAGTTTTGATAAAAGACAGAAACTTCAGTAAGTGGGATTTTGAACTTACAAATTCTGCGGAATCTATAAGAATTCAAAATGAAAGCTTTACACAAAATGCCAATGTTAAATTCAAAGCTAAAAAAAGCATAACGTTAGATACAGGTACCGTCTTGGAACCGGGGACAGGCAGTAGCCATTATCTGTACATAGATAATACAAACAGCTGTTATACTTTTAGTCCGCGTCCGGTTAAATCTGAAGATCTGGCTAAAAAAACAGCAAAAATTACAGAAGTGACCCGTGATGACATCACGCTTTATCCGATTCCTGCTAAAGATCATCTATTCGTAAAAACGAATAAAGAATTAAAAAACAGTACAGTTAAAATCTTCGATATGAGCAACAGACTGGTATTTGAAAAAAACATGTCAATAATAAATACAGCTTCAATAGATATTTCACACCTGCTGAAAGGAGTTTATTTTATTGATATCACAGACAGCAGTGCCAAATCACATTATTCTAAAAAGTTTATCAAACAATAAGATATTCATACAAAGATCGCTTCATGATTTGAAGCGATCTTATTTATTTTTTAAAAAAATTTCTTTAGCATCTTATTTTCATAATAAGAATATTCCTGAAGTTCTCCGCCAAAACTTTTAAAAAAGACTTCTATCCCGCGGATATTGCTTCCCATGAAATTGAATTGCTTTTCGTGAATATAAAGACTTAAAATTTTATCAATCAGAAAAGAAGGTCCGTTTTCATTTCTGTAAGTTTCATCATTGATCAGCCCCAGCAGAGAAATTTGATTGTTTTCCGAAACAAGAACGGCAACGTTTATCAGTTTTTCTTCTAGGTAAGCAGCACAAAGCTCTAACGCATTATTCTGCCGGAGAAAATTCATATAATTCCTAAACCTGTTAATATCGGTTTGTTTGGTAATCCCTTTAAAATTATTTTCAATAAAAGTAATATGTTCAGAATTGAGTTCAATCTGTCTGTAATGAAGATGCTGTGCGCATTTTGCTGTAGATTTTCTTCCTTTAAAATATTTTTTTCTTCTTAAAGTTGGATAATCTGAGATAGGAATAATATAGTTTTTCTTTTTGACCAATATTTCTGATAACGAATTCTGATGATTAAAAGAATACGAAAACACTTTGTATTTTCTTTTTAAAAACTTTAAAAACTGATCATTAATTTTCACATTATCCTTTTGAGAAAAAACGCCTAACTGCTGACAGAAAAGAGGCATAATCACAAAAGTAATTCCAAACTTTTTCCGCAAAGGAACGGGTAAAACGGCTTCATAATCTCCATACATGATAATTTCCCAGTTTCCTGAAAGTTGGTCTAAGACTTCTTTCTTTGCATACCAGTTCCGCTGTTCGGAATTCTCCAGGCACTGTGTATATTTATCAAAATCAATTTCATTGTATTTCAATCTTCTCATCATAATATGCCGTCGTCTGAAAAACTAAAGTACGAGTTTTGGGTAATAATAAGGTGGTCCAGAAGTTGGATACCCAATATTTTTCCGGCTTCTTTTATCTTTTGTGTAATATCGATATCTTCCCGGCTCGGTTTCAAATTTCCCGAAGGATGATTGTGCGCAACAATAATTCCCGTTGAAAAATGATCCAAAGCTGTTTTGAATAAGACCCTCACATCGACAATTGACTGGCTGATTCCGCCTTCGGTCAGCTTAGCCGTATGAATGATCTTGTTTCTCTGATTAAGAAAGATGGCCCAGAATTCTTCTGTGCGCAGATCTGACATTTGATTTTTGAAAATCTGATAGGCATCATTGCTACCGGAAATCACTTTGATCTCCGAAATTTCCTGCCTGGCCCGTCTTCTTCCGATTTCCAGTGCTGTTGCAATAGAAATGGCCTTTACCTGCCCCACGCCTTTAAATTTCATAAGGTCCTGAATAGAGAGCAGGCTCAGCAGGTGCCAATTATTATCAACCGAAGCCAGTATTTTCTGGCCCAGTTCTACCGCCGTTTCATCCTTACTGCCGCTTCCCATAATAATGGCCAGCAGCTCGGAATCAGATAGTGAATTTTTACCTTTCTGTAAAAATTTTTCGCGGGGGCGGTCGTCTTCAGCTAGAAATTTTATAGACATAATTATTTATTCAAAACCTTTCATTTGTGGAGAAATTTTAAACGTCATTTCACCTGTTTCTTTCATTTTTAAGGACTTTTCTCCTGAAATTAAGAGTCCTGTTTTCCTATCAAGTACATATGAGCCAATAATTTCGGCCCTGTATTTATCCGAACCCCCATTATATCCCATTAATCCCAGGGAACTGACATCGATAGACTTACTGTCTATTTTTTTTATAGTATAAGTAGTTTTCAATTCTACTGTCTTATCTATTGGGTTGGTTGTAGTTTCTTCCCAGGTAAGCTTTTCGATCAGCTTTCTTTCCGGCAACGCAAATGGTAAAATATTATATTGTTCAATCAAAAATGGGTCAGCATCAATATTCTTGAATTTCGGTTTCTCAATGATTCGGCCGTAAGCATTTATTCTAAAAGAAAATTCTTTGTTAACCAAATTTTGTATATCACTTCCCAAATCAGAATCACCATTTCCGCTTTCACGTGTATCAACAGAAAAAGAATCACCTAAAATACTTTGGTTGACATTCGCTCTTTTCAATTTTCCCGTCATATAATAGTCGCCATTTTTAGCAACTGAATCTACTTTATAATTGACCACATTTACTTCGTTTAAAGTCATTTGTGAGTTTGTACTGACATCAGCTTCATAGATTACAGATTGTTCAAAATCTTTTGGGAGGTTTAATTTCAGATCTGCAACGGCATAATTTTCCTTTTTACAGGAAACCAGAATCGCAGCAACAAAAAATGGCAATATCGTTTTTTTCATAATTAGTTAATAAAAAGCATATAAAATAACCGGCTTTTTCGACTGGTCGATATATTGCGCCGTTTGCTGCAATGCGTTTTTTGACAGCATCGGACAGCCAAAACTCAGGCATGCCGGCGCTGCAGATTCCTTATCGGATATACAGGAATAAGCGTGTAAAACAATGGCCCGTTTCCTGGCATTGCTGTTGGTTTCATCCAGGCCGTCCAGACGGTAAGCCTTACCGAATTTTCCGGAATAGCTTTCCCTGATCTCATATTTACCTAACGATGACTGGTGGGAACCGTCTGTATTGCTGAATTTTAAAAGTCCTGACTTTTCAATAACAGAGCCTTCCCCATGCGCAACTATGGCTTTCTGTAAAATTTTATCATTTCTGAGATCATACACGAAATACCGGTATTTCCCGGAATGGATCTTAAAATTGATAAAAACCACAAGGTCCTGATTATAATTTTTTCCTTTTATGAAATGTCTGATCTCCGAAATTTTTGATTCGGGCAGATATTCTCCGGCAGCAGATGACGGCTGAGATCCAGTTCCTGAATAGCAACCCAGCAGGATCATTAAAAAAATAAGGTGTTTCATCTGTGCTTTGTGAGGGTTTTATTCGATAATCATCCCGTCTTTCATCACTAATTTCCTGTCGGTAATTTCTGCAAGGTTTGGGTTGTGGGTTACAATAACAAAAGTCTGGTTGTATTTATCTCTCAGGTCAAAAAAAAGCCGGTGAAGGTCATCTGCATTTTTTGAGTCTAAGTTACCGGTCGGTTCATCGGCAAAAATAATTTTTGGGGAATTGATTAAAGCCCTTGCTACGGCTACCCTCTGCGCTTCGCCACCGGAAAGCTGATTAGGCTTATGGTGCAGCCTCTGTTCGATTTTCAGGTCCTCAAATAAAGCATATGCCTTTTCAATAGCTTCTTTTTCATTAGCACCGGCAATTTTTGTAGGCAGCAAGACGTTTTCCAGAGCCGTAAATTCAGGAAGCAGCTGATGGAACTGAAATACAAACCCGATATTCTGGTTTCTGAATTTGGAAAGCTGTTTATCATTCATGTTGATAAAAGATTCCTGCGCAATGGATATTTCAGTACCGAATTTGTTTGACTGGGAAGGCTGATCCAGTGTTCCCAGGATCTGCAGCAGTGTAGATTTCCCTGCTCCGGATTCTCCCACGATGGATACAACTTCACCCATTTTGATGTGAATATCAACGCCCTTCAATACTTCTAAATTCCCATAAAATTTATGGATATTCCTTGCTTTAATCATAATTCAAAAATAGTAAATTGATTTTAAATAATGACAATTTTAAAGCTAATAGTAGATAAATACCTGATTCGCTTCGTGAACTGTTTTTAATCAAGATATGATCTTCAGGATAAATAATAAAACCTCTCATAGCTATGAGAGGTTTCATTTATATTCCAAAAAATCAGAAAGTTACAGTAACAGTGTTAATGGACTTTCCAGATATGTTTTTAAAGTCTGTAAGAACTGAGCTCCTGTAGCACCGTCTACCACTCTGTGGTCACATGCCAGAGACAGTTTCATAATATTTCCGACTACAATCTGTCCGTTTTTCACAACCGGCTTCTCGATAATGGCACCTACTGAAAGGATGGCTGCATTCGGCTGGTTGATGATGCTGGTAAATGTTTCAATCCCGAACATTCCCAGGTTGGAAACAGAGAAAGTGGAGCCTTCCATCTCATTGGCTTTAAGGCCTTTAGATTTTGCTCTTCCTGCCATATCTTTTACCGCAGCAGAAATCTGCGTATAATTCATCTGGTCAGTATTCTTAAGCACGGGAACTACCAATCCGTCAGGAATAGCTACCGCTACGCCGATATTGATATTTCCTCTGTGGATCACCTTGTCACCCGCCCAGCTTGAATTTACCTGCGGATGTTTTCTTAATGCAACAGCCGTTGCCTTGATGATCATATCATTGAAAGAAATTTTGGTATCCGGCAGCGAATTGATTTCTTTTCTTGCTTCTATGGCTTTATCCATATTGATCTCTACCATTAAATAGTAGTGAGGCGCAGAGAATTTACTTTCAGAAAGACGTTTGGCAATGATATTTCTTACCTGTGAATTCGGCGTTTCCGTATCTTCACCCTGAACAAAGCTTACAGCTACCTGAGCTGCCGCAACTGATGATGCCTGGGCCGGTGCAGAAGTTTCTTTGCCAGCAGATGGCTGGTAGTTTTCAATATCTTTTTTAACGATTCTTCCGTTTTCTCCGGAACCCTGAAGGGTATGGATATCCACTCCTTTTTCCTCAGCCATTTTTTTGGCTAACGGAGAAATGGCTACCCGGTCAGAAGATGAAGCATTTTCAGCCGGAGCCGCCTGTTCTTTTTCTTCTTTTGCCTCAGGTTTCTTTTCGGCTGGTTTTTCTGATGACTGGCCGGCTGCTTTCGGAGCACCTACTCCTGAAACATCGGTTCCTTCAGGTCCGATAATCGCCAATACGGAATCCACAGGAGCGGCACCGCCTTCTTCAACACCCTGCTTCAGCAGTACGCCGTTAAATTCAGATTCAAAATCCTGAACGGCTTTATCCGTTTCGATTTCCGCTAGGAGGTCTCCCTCTTTTACGGTATCGCCTACGTTTTTGTGCCATTTAGCCACTTTACCTTCCGTCATCGTATCAGAAAGTCTCGGCATTGTAATCATTTCTACCCCTGCAGGAATTTCAGCATCAGTCTGCTCTACACTGGTAGCGTTATTTTCTGTCTTTAATTCTTCTTCGGATTTTTTCTCTTCAGAATCATCAGCTTTGGGAGCTTCTCCGCCGGTTAACCCGGAAATATCTTCTCCTTCTTTACCGATAATTGCTAAAACAGAATCTACAGCAGCTGCACCGCCTTCTTCTACTCCTACGTATAAAAGAGTACCTTCTATCTCGGATTCAAAATCCTGAACGGCTTTATCAGTTTCAATTTCAGCTAAAATATCTCCTTCTTTTACCTGATCTCCTACTTTTTTATGCCATTTTGCCACTTTCCCTTCTGTCATTGTATCAGAAAGGCGCGGCATTGTAATTACTTCTGCCATAATTTATTATGATAATTTGTTAATGTGATGAAGTGAGAATCAGAAATAAAAATAATTAACTCATTTTTCAAATTCTCAAATTACCTAATTATTAATTTTCTAACTTGTTTAAGAACGGATAATTTTCCTGAGCATATACATACTCATAGATTTTTTCAGTATCCGGATACGGGGAATTTTCCATGAACTCAATACATTCTTCAACAAAATCCCTTGATTTGCTGTCTGTTGCTTCCAGTTCTTCTTCAGTTGCCCAGTTGTTTGATAAAATTCTCTGCTTGATCAGTTCAATCGGGTCATCATTTTTGTGGATCGCCACTTCTTCTTTGGATCTGTAAGGCTCTGCATCAGACATTGAATGCCCTCTGAAACGGTACGTTCTTGCCTCAATAAAGGTAGGCCCGTCCCCTCTTCTTGCTCTTTCAATGGCTTCGTAAGCTGCTTCAGCAACTTTTTCAGGATCCATTGCATCTACTGCAAGGCAAGGCATTTCATAACCAAGACCTAATTTATAGATGTCCTCATGGTTGGCAGTTCTTTTTACGGAAGTTCCCATCGCATACTGGTTGTTTTCAACCACAAATACTACAGGTAATTTCCAGTTCATCGCCATGTTAAACGTTTCATGTAGTGAACCCTGTCTTGCCGCTCCGTCCCCGAAGAAACAGATATTCACCGCTTTTCTGTCGAAATACTGGTCTGCAAAAGCAATACCCGCACCTAAAGGAATCTGTCCTCCGACAATACCGTGACCACCGTAAAATCTGTGTTCTTTACTGAAAATGTGCATAGATCCGCCCATACCTCCGGACGTACCTGTTGCTTTCCCGCAAAGTTCCGCCATGATTCTTTTAGGATCCACTCCCATAGCCATAGGATGGATGTGGCATCTGTAAGCAGTAATCATACTGTCTTTTGTTAAATCCATTGCATGGGTAAAACCTGCAGGAATGGCTTCCTGACCGTTGTACAAATGTAAAAAACCTCTGATTTTTTGTTTTAGATAAAGAGAACGGCATTTGTCTTCAAACCTTCTCCACATTGTCATATCTTCATACCACTTCAGGTATACCTCTTTAGAAAATTCTTTCATGTGCTAGCCTTTGCTTATTTATATATGAAATAGTTGAGCAAAATTATAAAAAAAACTTTGTTTTTATTGTATTTACACCCATTGTTTTTTACTTATAATATTATATTTACAGGATCAAACTTACTTATGCAAGAAAAATACCCTCCATTTGTTTATAAAACTTCAAAAATCATATCAGATTTCTTCAATCCTTTGGTCTCTCTGGTGATATTTTTCTTCTACATGAGCATCAAGTCCTATTCTTTACATGATTCCCTGGCGTACTTTATTCCGATACTGCTGATCATCATTCTGCCTGTGGTTATCTGGCTGGTATGGAACGTGAAAACCGGGCGGTATACCAATATGGATGTATCCAACCGTGTCCAGCGAATTTCCCTTTATTTCTTTATCGCAGCCTGTGTTATTGCCTACATCGCTTTTGACTATTTCAGAAAAGGGCATGTGGATTTGATTATGATCTTTATTCTGATTCTGCTTCTGGTGATGCAGCTCAGCAATTATTATATCAAAAGTTCCATGCACACCGCATTTAATGTACTGGTTGCCGCTTTATTTTTTGCATTGAATACGGTATTGGGAATTGCATGGCTCGGGATCGCAGTTCTGGTTGGGATTACCAGGGTTATTGTCGGAAGGCATACCCCGAAAGAGGTAATGATGGGTGCCGGAATTGCATTAATGGTATCTTTTATCTATCTTTATTGCCATATACAATTTCAACCGTAAGGATCTCATATGAAAATAAATCATCTTACATCTGCTGAGGAAAACTTAATGAAGCTGTTGTGGAAGCTTCATTCTTTTTATTTAAAGGACATTATGGAACAGCATCCGGAACCCAAGCCTCACCAGAACACCGTTTCTACCTATCTGAAAATACTCGTTGAAAAAGGCTATCTGTCTACGGCAAAAGAAGGCCGGATTTTCAGATATACTGCCATTGTGCCGTTTGAAGAATACCGGACATTTTTATTACAGGAACTGGTGCACAGCTTTTTCAGTAATTCCGGGAAGGAAGTTCTGGAACTTTTAATGAATGAGCACATGATTTCCCGGGATGATATAAAAGAGCTGGGCATTGACATGGCCGTAGTAAGTCCGGAAGAAATAAAAGAACCGACTTTTGAATATGCCGATGAAATCCTGAATCCGAAAAAAACAAAGGATAAAAAGAAAGGGAAGGAAAAAGATAAAAAGAAGAAGAAAAATAAAAAGGAATAACAGATAACAGATTTATCTGTGCATAAAAAAAGCGGCTTCAAACTGAAGCCGCCTATATTTTTTACCAACGTTTTCCACCGCCGTTTCCGCCACGGTCTCCACCGCCGCCGTAACCGCCGCTTCCACCTCTGTTGCTGCTTCCGCCGTAACCACCGCTACCGCTTCCACCTCTGTTTCCGCCACCGCCGTAACCTCCGCTTCCGCCTCTGTTACCACCGCCAGCATTACCGCCTCCGCCTCCGAAAGACCTTCTTGGTTTTTCTTCTCTTGGCTTAGCTTCTGAAACATTAAGTGTTTTTCCGTTGAATTCTTTTTGATTAAGAGCTTCAATTGCCTGCTGCCCTTCAGCATCTTCCATTTCAACAAACCCGAAACCTCTTGAACGACCTGTCTCTTTGTCTGTAATGATTTTTACTGAAGAAACTTCTCCAAATTCTGAAAATAAATCCTGCAACTCATAATCTTTAGTTGCGTAGTTGATGTTTGAAACAAAAATGTTCATCTGAATAAAAAAATTAAAAATGTTAAAAATGATTTGGTTTATAAAAGAAAAACAACATATAGAATGAACAAATATTGATTCCAGATATAAGACAGGTGCAAGATACGACTATTAATTTCATATCAAAACTTTTTTTCAGATATTTTAAGTAAATTTTTCAATTAAATTATTATTTCACTAAAAACTATGAATTATGATGAATTATCTGTTAAAATATCATTACAAATGTTAATTTTAAATTAAAGCCATTCAGTTAATCATCAGAAATTCATAACATAAGGCATAATTTTTAAATACCATAATACTTTATAAGGCAGCACTTTACCTATTTCGAATAAGCAATTGTATCTGTAAATACGAGTCTTTTGCTAAGTCAATCCCAGTAAACGCAACATCTCAGTTTTTAGCCTTAAATTTGTGCTTCAAAATTATAAAAATTATGAACTACCACACCAGAAAATGGGTAAAACCTGAAGACCTGAATCCCAACCAGTCGCTTTTCGGAGGAAAGCTGCTTCAATGGATTGATGAAGAGGCTGCTTTGTATGCCGTGATCCAGTTGGAGAATAAAAAAGTAGTGACCAAATTTATTTCAGAGATCAATTTTGTCAGCTCTGCCAAACAGGGTGATATCATCGAAATCGGTATTGAAGTTTCAGCTTTCGGATCCACTTCCCTTACGTTAAGATGCGATGTGCGGAACAAAATGACCCACCAGACCATTATTACCGTTGACAGGATTGTGATGGTTAATCTTGATGAAGACGGGAATCCTGCGCCACACGGGAAAACAAAAGTTGAATTTGTAAAAGACCGGCTGAATAACCAGAATCTGTCATGATAATTTTCATAAAAAATATGGTGTGCGGAAGGTGCATTTCTGCAGTTTCAGATATTTTTGAGAAAGCCGGAATTAAAGTTAAATCCATTTCCCTGGGTGAGGTGGAAACAGAATACGGCATTTCTGATGAAGACCTGCGGACTGTTGAAAAGCATCTGGAGGAAACCGGATTTGAAAGGATCAGGGATTCTGCGCATCAGCTGACTGAAAAAATAAAAACCCTGATCATTACGGAAATCAGCGGGCTGGACATCGACGAAAATTTTCTTTTATCCGAATTTTTAAGCTCAGCACTTCACAAAGAATACAGTTCGCTTTCCAAAACATTTTCGCATAATGAAACGGTGACCCTGGAACAGTTCTTTATCCTTCAGAAAATTGAAAAAGTAAAGGAACTTCTTCTGTACAATGAATTCACGCTGACGGAAATTGCCGGAAAACTGGGTTACAGAAGTGTGCAGCACCTCTCTTCCCAGTTCCGCAACAGTACCGGCTTCACGCCTACCGAATTTAAAAAACTGAAAACCCATCACAGGAAACCGCTGGATCAGGTTTGATCATTGGATTGCGGTCCCGGCTTAATTTTATAATCATTATCCTTAAATTTATAACACGTTTCCATTTGTATTCCGGAAATTTGTACTGTACATTTAAAAGGAGTGATTATGCAGCAACAATATAAAATCCTCGGAATGACCTGTTCGGGATGCCGGAATAAAATCTCTGAAAAACTGAACAGCATTGAAGGTATCACAGCAGATATTGACTTAGAAAACCATACAGCAACTATCACTTCCGATGAAAAAGCCGAATTGCCGGTTTTGAATAAAGCTTTGGAAGAAATCGGGAATTATAAACTTGAAGATCCAGCCCATCCTGACCGGGCTTCTGTTGTAAAACCGCAGGACCGCATCTCCCCTTCTTCCGTCTATTATTGTCCGATGGAATGCGAAGGCGAGAAAGTATATTTCCAGCAGGGAAAAAGATGCCCGGTCTGCAACATGTACCTGGTTCCTATTGAAGAAAAACATTCAAAAGACCCGGATTACAGGCCTGCCTATTCATCAACCCATCTCCCTGAAAATTTCAAAGACCATATCGGAAACTATTACTGTCCGATGTTTTGTGAAAAGGACAAAGTATATCCCGAAAAAGGTGACTGTCCCGTTTGCCACATGCACTTGGAACCGATTACGGAAGAACTGGTTAAAAATACGGAACCCCATGCCCATACTCATCACTACAACCATCATCACGAAGCGCCTAAAGTTACGGATGAAATGGCCGGGAAATATTACTGCCCGATGTATTGTGAAGGCGACAAAGTCTATGACACCAACGTCGGATGCCCGGTGTGCGGAATGGACCTGGTAAAATATCCGGAAAAGAAAACGGCAGCCTATACCTGCCCGATGCATCCTGAAATCATTAAGCATGAGCCCGGGGACTGCCCTGTCTGCGGGATGGATCTGGTAAGGATGCCTGATAAAAACGAAGATGAAGACGAAACATATCAGATCTTAAAAAGAAAGTTTATCATTTCATTGGCATTTACCGTTCCGGTTTTTATTCTTTCGATGGGCGGGATGATGTTCAGTTTTCCCTTCTCCCATCAGGTTCAGGGAATTTTCGAACTGCTTTTAACACTTCCCGTTTTATTCTATTCGGGCTGGTTCCTGATCAGAAGAGGCTGGGTGTCTTTCAAAACCATGAACCTGAACATGTTCAGTTTAATTGTTTTGGGAGTGGCTGCTGCGTTTATTTTCAGTATTGCAGCATTGGCTTTTCCGGATATGATTCCGCATGAGATCAGGGGGCATAACCATGAAATCCCATTGTATTTCGAGGCGGTCTGTGTTATTCTGACCCTGGTTATTTTAGGCCAGCTGATGGAGGCCCTTGCCCATAAAAAAACAGGAAATGCCATACGGGAATTAATGAATTTATCTCCTGATGATGCCACCATCCTGATTAATGGAGAAGAGAAAAAAGTACTGATCTCCCAGGTAAAAGCCGGTGATCTATTAAAAGTAAAGCCCGGTGAAAAAATTCCGGTGGACGGACAGGTTACGGACGGGACTTCCTATGTGGACGAAAGCATGATTACCGGCGAACCGGTACCTGTTGAGAAAAGTATACACAACAAAGTTTCAGCAGGAACCATCAACGGCAACCAGGTCTTTGTCATGAAAGCTGAAAAGGTAGGCGATGAAACCCTGCTTTCGCAGATTATCAGACTCGTTAATGAAGCAAGCCGCAGCAAAGCCCCGATTCAGAAACTTACGGATAAAGTGGCAAAAATATTTGTTCCTGCCGTTATTTTAGCAGCTGTGGCCACCTTTATCATCTGGCAGTTTTTCGGGCCGGAAGGTAAAAGAAGCCTATTTGCTTTTGTAAATGCCGTTGCCGTATTAATTGTTGCCTGTCCGTGTGCGCTAGGACTGGCCACTCCGATGTCTTTAATGGTGGGAATCGGTAAAGGAGCCAAAAACGGCATCCTTATTAAAAATGCGGAAGCATTGGAACAGATGAATAAGGTGAATGTTTTAATTACCGATAAAACAGGAACCCTGACCGAAGGGAAACCTTCTGTGGAACATATTGAAACCGTTCACGGAGACAACAGAGCCCTGATCTTACAGCTGGCATTTTCATTAAACCAGAACTCAGAACATCCTCTGTCGGGTGCCGTTATCAGAAAAGCAAAGGATGAAAATATTTCCCCTGAAAAAACAGAAAATTTTGAAAACATTTCCGGAAAAGGCGTGAAAGCAAATATCGGAGGAAAAACCATTTATCTGGGCAATGAAAGCCTGCTGAAAGCACATGATATATCAATTCCCGAAAATTTAAAAAAGAAAGCGGTTGAAATCCAGTCAAAAGCCCATACCATTTCTTATGTGGCACAGGATAATGAAGTGCTCGGGTTCATCAGTTTTACCGATAAGATAAAGGAAAGCTCCAGAAAGGCAGTTCAACAACTTTCGGACGAAGGCATTGAAGTAATCATGATGACCGGAGATAATGAACATACGGCAAAAGCAGTTGCAGATGAACTGGGAATCAGGAATTTTAAAGCCAACTGCCTCCCTGAAGATAAATTAAATGAGGTTAAAAGACTGCAGCAGGAAGGGAAAATTGTGGCCATGACCGGTGACGGAATCAATGACTCCCCTGCTTTAGCCCAGGCCAATATCGGGATTGCAATGGGAACCGGAACCGGTGTAGCCATTGAAAGTTCGGAAATTACCCTGTTGAAAGGTGACCTTTCCGGCATTGCAAAAGCACGGCTTTTAAGTGAAAAACTCCTGAAGAATATTAAGGAAAACCTGTTCTTTGCCTTCATCTACAATGTACTGGGCATTCCCGTTGCGGCAGGCTTATTGTATCCTTTTTTCGGAATTTTACTGTCCCCGATGATCGCTGCGGCGGCCATGAGCTTCAGTTCCCTGTCGGTGATTTTAAATTCTCTGCGGCTGAATTCCGTTAATCTAAACAAATAAATTATGGAAAAGGAAAATTTGTACATCGGATGTTCAGGTTTTTACAATAACGACTGGAAAGGATCTCTGTACCCGGAAGATGCCAAAAGTAAAGACTTCCTTACCCTGTATTCCCAGGCATTCAACTGCGTGGAAATCAATTCTACTTTTTACAGGAAGCCGACGGCCAAAACCCTTTTGAAATGGGCTGAGGAAACGCCTGATGATTTCAGGTTCTTTATCAAAATTCCCAAAACCATTTCCCATGAGAAAAAGCTTCATGACTGCAGGGAAGAAATTTCGGAGTTCTGCCTTCACATTCAGAATCACCTGAAAGAGAAGCTCTCCGGGTTTCTGTACCAGTTTCCGCCTTCGTTTAAAAATACACCTGAAAACATCAGCCTGATCCTGGACAGCCTTGATTTCAGTTATCTTAATGTTATTGAATTCCGTCATGAATCCTGGTGGAGGGATGAAATTTTCAGCCTTTTAAAAGACCATCAGATTGTTTTTTCAGGCGTAAGCTTTCCCGGTAACCTTCCCGAAGATGTAATTGTGAATCATCCCGGAATTTTATATTACCGGCTGCACGGAACTCCTGTTCTCTACAAATCAGAATACAGTGAGGAATTCATTAATCACCTGGCTGAAAAAATTAAAGCAGGCCAACAAACAACCTTTATCTTTTTTAATAACACCTGGGGTACGGCAGCGGTTAAAAATGCGCTTTACCTTAAAGAAATTACAGGCCAGCCTTAATATATCAAAGCATCATTGTTTTATGCTTTAAATTTCAGAAATTTGCCCTATGAACATTCAGGAAAATTACAATCATATAAAAAAGCAGCTGCCGGAACATGTACAGCTGGTTGCAGTCTCAAAAACACATCCCGTTTCAGCGATCCATGACGTATATGATCTCGGACAAAGGGTTTTCGGTGAAAACAAAGTGCAGGAACTTATAGAGAAGTATCCGCTCCTTCCCAAAGATATCCAATGGCACATCATCGGGCATTTACAGACGAATAAAGTAAAATATATTGCTGAATTTGTAGATACCGTCCAAAGCGTGGATTCTGAAAAGCTGATCAGGGAAATCAGCAAAGAAGCGGCAAAGCATAACCGCACGATTAAAGTACTGCTTCAGGTAAAAATTGCTGAAGAGGAAAGCAAGTTCGGACTGGAACCTGAAGAAGCCAGGGATATTTTCAGTAAATACATTAAGGGTGAATTTTCAAATATTGAAATTACAGGACTGATGGGCATGGCTACTTTTACGGATGATAAGGAACAGGTAAAAAATGAATTTCTGACTTTGAAACATATTTTTGATGAATTTAACCAGCTGAAACCCCTCGAAACATTATCCATGGGAATGAGCGATGATTTCCCTGTCGCCATTGAATGCGGTGCCAATTCCGTGCGCGTAGGATCCGCTATTTTCGGGCAGCGGGATTATTCGGAATAGAATCATTTAGGTATAGTTTTTGCTAATAATTCAATCAAAAAATCTAAATTTGCAACTATGCAAAAAATCCTTATTGTAGAAGACGAAAAAGCAATTTCAGGAGTACTCCAGAGTATCCTATCCGACGAACTTACTGAATACGAATTTATTATTGCCGAAGATGGCCTTGAAGGCTACAAACAAATAGAAAAAGAAGATTTTGCCCTGGTAATTTCTGATATTAAAATGCCTAAAGTTTCGGGGACTGAGCTTTTGAAGCAGAGCTTGGCTTTAAAACCGGAATCTACTTTCATTATGATTTCAGGCCATGCGGATATTGATTCTGCAGTTTCCTGCCTGAGAGACGGTGCATACGATTTTATCTCTAAGCCTATCGACATCAACAGACTGATTACGAGTGTAAAAAATGCACTGGCTAAAGAGCATCTGAAAAAAGAAAACAAAAACCTACAGACAGAAAACAAGACCCTGAAAAAGAAGGTAAATAAAAAATACCAGATGATCGGCGAATCGGCAGGTTTGAAGAAAATCCAGGATATGATTGAAAAAGTTGCTGCTTCTGACGCAAGGGTTTTAATTACAGGCCCGAACGGTGCAGGAAAGGAACTGGTGGCCCACGCGATCCATAACCAGAGCGACCGTGCAAGAGGCCCGATGATTGAGGTCAACTGTGCGGCAATCCCGTCCGAACTGATTGAATCCGAATTATTCGGACACGTAAAAGGATCTTTTACAGGAGCCATTAAGGATAAGCAGGGTAAATTTGAGCAGGCGAACGGAGGTACGATATTCCTGGATGAAATTGGTGATATGAGCTTAATTGCCCAGGCAAAAGTATTAAGAGCCCTGCAGGAAAGCAAAGTTTCCCCTGTAGGAAGCGATAAGGAAATTAAAGTGGACGTAAGGGTTCTTGCGGCTACCAATAAAAACATGCAGAAGGAAATTGAAGCCGGAAGATTCCGGGAAGACCTTTACCACAGGCTTTCTGTTATTGAAATCTATGTGCCTTCCCTGGATGAAAGAAAAGAAGACATTGCATTGCTGGTAGATCATTTCTCCGGCGTTATTGCTGATGAACACGGTACGGCTGTAAAGAAATTCGATGATAAAGCAGTTGAAGCGCTGAAAGCACTTTCCTGGACCGGAAATGTAAGAGAACTGAGAAACGTAGTGGAAAGGCTGATTATCTTAGGAGGCAACACCGTTTCTGCCGATGACGTCGCAAGTTTTGTAAGGAAATAATGTAATTATTACTTTAAATAAATTATAAAAATTGCAGTATCATTGATTACTGCAATTTTTTTTGCGTTATGCATAATTAAAAAACCGGTAATGTAAAACGGATCGGGATTAGTTTTAATGACTTTATCTTTGCTGATCTGATTCAGTTGTAATATTAAGACTGATCCTACCCCATGCTGACATGAGGGAATTTAATCAAAAATAATTAAAAAGATAGGAACTATAAAACTGTTATGAGATTTTTACATAAAAACTATACCAAAGAATGCCTCACGCTGGCGCTGCCCGTGATGCTGACCCAGGTTGGGCAGGTATCCGTAAACCTTTTTGACAATATTATTGTCGGGAGATTGCTGGGAGCAGATGCCCTGGCTTCCGTTTCATTGGGGAATGCGGTATTTTTTTCCATATTTGTGCTGGCTTTGGGATTTTCTTTTGCCATTCCGCCGCTGGTATCCGAAGCGCAATCAAAAAAGGACCATAAAACGATCAACTCGGTTTTCAGCCATGGGTTCATCATCAATATGACGGTCGGGATCCTTCTGATGGGGATTCTGCTGTTGGCGATGCCGTTGCTGTATCATTCCGGGCAGCCTGCTAAAATCATTCCGGACACGGTTGATTTCTTAACAATTATGGCCATCAGCATTGTTCCGTTTATGGCTTTCCAGACGCTCAGGGAAGTTTCGGAGGGTTTGTCCTATACCATAGGCGTAACGAAGGCTACGATTATTGCAAACATCATTAATATTGTCCTGAATTACGTTTTTATCAAAGGGCTTTTCGGATTCCCGGAAATGGGCGTAAAAGGTTCTGCGCTGGCAGGGCTGATTGCCCGGATTTTCATGGTGGTCTTCCTGTATTTTGTCCTGCTCCATGAAAAGAAAACGAGGCAGTATATTAAAGATTTTTCATTGAAAGTGGAGGTTTTTTCAAAACAGATGTTTGACAAGATGATCCGTTTGGGCTTGCCTACAGCACTGCAGATGTTTTTTGAAGTAACGGCATTTGCAGGAGCTGCATTTATATGCGGGCTTATCTCGGCCCATGATATTGCCTCCCACCAGATTGCCCTGAGCATGGCTTCCTTTACCTTTAATTTATGCATCGGGTTCAGTGTGGCTTCTACGGTAATGATCGGCAGGAAACTGGGCGAGAGAAACTTTACGGAACTGAGGAAAGTAGGAATCAACAACCTGAAAATTGCGTTCATTTTCATGTGTATCTGCGGATTCCTTTTTATTCTTGGGCGTAATATCCTCCCGACTTTCTTTACGAAAAAAGAAGAGGTTGAAGTAATTACCCTGGCTTCAAAACTGATGATTATTGCCGCCTTATTCCAGCTTTCTGACGGAATCCAGGTGACTGCGCTGGGAACATTAAGAGGCTTACAGGATGTGAAGATTCCTTCTATTTACACTTTTATTGCCTACTGGCTTATTACCATTCCTTTAGGATACTTTCTGTGTGTCACTCTGAATATGGGGGCTTTCGGAATGTGGATTGCTTTAGGACTGGGCCTTACGATCTCTGCCGTGATGCTGGTCAAACGGTTTTTGAATCTGTCCGCAAAAAGAATTGAACAGAATCTATAAGTTAAAAGCGGTCTTTTGTGACCGCTTATTTTTTTCTGTAAAGTTCAAGCCCGTTTCTGTACACCAGTATTTTCTTATTATCTTTATTTAAAACCTCGAATACAAAAGCTCTGTCTTTTCCGAAAAAGATTTCTTTGATAAGCCTGGGTTTCGAAAGATACTTCGCCGGTATTTTAATCGTTCTGAAAGGCATATTATCCCAGATCCCAAACATCTTATTTTTTACGGTAATGTTTCTGTCTGTAATCTCGTCATAGTCGAAAGGAATCATATTGAAAAGCTTAACATTGAAATTATCTGCACCATATTTATCTTTCCTTCTGAAGACCAGATATGGCATTTCATAAGGTGGCGCAGAAGAATTAATATCCTTTGTTGTATAATATTTTTGTTCAATACTATCATATTCGGCAGGATATGCTGAATAATTAGCATCATCATCAAATAACCCATATTTGTTTCCCTTTTTAAAAACATATGCTTTATATTTATTTTTGGAACCTGAAACATGATACTCGACCGTAAATATATCGTCGTATAGAAAATCTATTTTTCCTCCATTAAATAAAGAAGTAATTCCAAATTTACCACTGTTATTATCTTTTACAATAGCAGGCGTTTTATCCCTGTAATAATACACATGATCATATTCACTTAAATGATAAGATTTTTTATACAATGCATCCATTTCTTTCCTTTCCAGAAGATTGGAATCGTCATTTCTTGAAAATCCCGGTGGCGGAGGAAACTTTATGCTTTTGGTATATCGTGTTGTCTGGATAATTTTTTTGTTTCCATCTAATTGGTAGGCATTAAATTCCCATGTATCATTGGAGTTGGAGTGAGAAATTGAATCATATTCGATAGGAATAACAGTATCGCCATCATAAAACATCAATCCTTTCTTTTTATTGATTTCCATAATGGTAAATAAAGAATTAGCATCAGGATATTTATAAATATTATCATATTTATAGGATGCAGGATCTCCTACAAGCTTCCATGTTCCATCTTCAAAAAAGGGTCTCTGAGCGCCTATCTTTCCGTTTTTCTTTAGAAGAATTCCTCTTTCTCTATAGGGAGACTTTACAAATTCATATTCTTTGAAATACCTGTTATTTGCGGCATCAATAAGAAATATTTCTTTATTTTTTCTAACATAATAGTAAGAATAAGGAGGCGTCTTTGCGAATTGAAGCGGTTCAATATTAAAGTCTATTACCTCATCGTATTGGGGTTTAACCTTGATATTACCCAATGTATCTGCCAATCCCCATTTTTCTCCTACCTGATAGGGAAGCAGGAAAACTTCATTTTTCTTTTGTCCAAAGCAGATGCAAAAGAGCAAAACGGATAAAAAATAATGGATATTTTTCATAATATTATAATTGATTAAAAAGGCATGCTTAACTTCCTCGTGACAATAATAAATTAACCCTGCTACCACCCCGGCCCCGATTGAACGGCCTGTCTGAGCTCTTTTTACCGCAATGGCACAGCAAAGGCGTAAAAAAGCGAGTAGTGAAAGCGGGATTAAGCTCCAGAAATGAGGTATCAGAATAAGCATTGAGATTGCAGTTAAAATTATATCTGCCTGTTGTTTACCATGAAACTTTATTTATTCTATTCTCTTTCCTAAGATGACCAGTGTGTGCTCTACTCCATCCAGCACAGCCACATCAGGAAATGTTCCCCAGGCTTCAAACCCGAAATGGCTGAACAGCTTTAAGCTTGGTTCATTGTGTAAAAAAATGAATCCCAGCAATGTTTTCACACCAAATTTTCCTGCATTATCAATACAGTATCCGAGCACCTGCTTCCCCAATCCTTTTCCGCGGCAGCTTTCATCCATGTAAATGCTTACCTCTACCGTTCCGTTATACGCGGGGCGTCCGTAAAATGAAGAAAAGCTTACCCAGCCGAGCGTATTATCCTGTTTGTCTTCAACAATCCAGAGCGGCCGTGTGTCAGCATTGTGCTCACGGAACCACTGTATCCTGCTCTCTACAGAAACGGGTTCCGTATCGGCAGTTACCATTCTTGAGGGTATGGTTGAGTTATAAATTTCGACAATTCCGGGTAAATCTTCAAGGGTTGCATTTCTGAACTGTATTTCCTGCATGGCATAATCATATCTTCCTGCAAAGATAAATGAAGATTTTTTAAAACCGGCAGGAACGGCCTGATGATGCATAATTTTTAAAACAGCCGGCAGTAAATTAAAAAGTATTCTGAATTTCAACACTTTACACCATATAGTGAATAATTAATTCTATGTGATTATGTTGTTTAATACCACAAAGGAAAAAGCCTGATTATTAATATTTCATTATTTGTTGAAAAAATATTTTTTTATTGGATTTTTATATCTACATTAGCATTGTTAAAAAATCAAATAAAACTCCATTAGCAAACAATATATATACATATTAAGCTAATTTAATATATATTTAATAACATATTTTTCTAACAAACAAATAATTAATAACCATGAAAAAAGTCTTACTTACTCTAGGAGTATTGGTATTGAGCTTCAATTATGCTCATGCCCAGGTTCCATTTCCTCACACTGCAACAGCATTAAACGGCCTGGCTGAAAGGGTAGCCTCATTCGGTGTTTCCGATAATGTTAACGACAGACTAGAAATCACGAATGCCACCAACTTCAACGGACAGTTTGTTCCCCAGCTTTGGGCCAGAAGATCTTCTGATAACAGAACGATATTTGGAATTAATGCTTCAATCCCTTCAAGTTTAGATAACGGCACCAGCCCGTTGATGACCTTTTCTGTTGAGGCAAGAAACAACATTAATTTAAATGCACCAACCGGATCTGATTTTCCATGGGGCAACGGGTCAGACGGACAGGCCATTTCCATCACCAACAGGCCTTTATTCATATGGAATAACGCCTACACCCGGATTATGACCATGGCAGGTAACAACAATGTCGGAATCGGCACTGCTAGCCCCACAGCCAAGCTTCATACTTTAGGAAGCCTGAGATTTGAAGGATTGTCTGCCTCAACACTGGGAACCAATGTATTAACTACTGACGCTTCAGGAAATGTTTATTTGAAGCCTGTATCTTCTTTCGGAGGAAACGGAGGCTCATCTTCCATTCTGTGTAACACCCCGAATTATATCCTGAAAAGCGACGGTTCTTCAGCAATCTGCAGTCAGGTTTATGATGACGGGAATTTCGTAGGAATTAACACAAGCTCTCCGACTGCAAACCTGAACAGCGTAGGGACAGTCCGTTTTCAAAAGCTGCCTCATGCTGAAAATTTTGAATATTTTGTAGTGGGAGACAAAGAAGAATACCTTCAGTTTGTTCATAGAGACCGGATGATGGAGGTCATCAAAGAATCAGTCTACAGCAGAGTGGCAAACGAATATTCACAGTCGCTGGCGCAGATATCTGAAGAAATTAAGCTGCTGAGACAGGAGATTGCGGAAATGAAAGGCCAAAAGGCGTCCGGTGCGGCGGTTATAACCGGCAACCAGATCACCCTTTCCCCTAATCCTACAGACGGACAGATCAGAATAACTTTCAGGGATACCCCAAATGAGAAACTTCTGCTTTCATTATATGATATGCGGGGTTCAAAGATTAAAGATATCACGATAGACGGTAACCGCAGTGAGGAAACCGTGAATTTAAATTTTTTAACATCAGGCACTTATTTATGTAAGATTGCAGGAAAAAACACTAATTTTACGGGGAAAATCGTTAAAAAGTAAGTAATGCACATTTCTCCTTTTCAATACATTATAAGTAATCAAAAATTGGATTTCCCTATTAACCATGGGGAAATCTTTTTTCATAACGGCCTCAGTATCGCAATACATTCATCAAACCGTGACCATCTGGTAATTAATAATGAACTTATTTTCTTCGGCGAGTGTTTTGACTATGAAAATACGCAGTTTACCAATGCGGAAATTGCAGAACAGCTGAAAGGCCTGAGCCTGGAAAAGAAGATTGAAAAGATAAATAAACTGACCGGTTTTTTTATCTTCCTGTTTTTTGAAAACGGTAATGTATATATTTTCAACGATGCTTCCGGCCAGCTGGAAACCTATATTTCAAATACGGATAACGGGCTTTACATCAGCGCACAGCCGAATATGATCACTGATATTTCCGGGGACACTTCTTATCATGACAATGTCCCGCAGTATATTATCGACCGGAAAATAAACATCTTTCAAAAAACACCTTTTAAGCATATTGATAAGCTGATCCCGAATTTTTATTATAATGTCAATGATAAAAAATATGTCCGGTTTTATCCGATGAAAGCTTTGCCGGTATTGCCTGTTGATGAGGTGGCAAAAGAGGCACTGGCTGTTCTGGAAGATTCAATCGCGAGCATGGCTTTCAGAAAAAAAATAAGCCTTGCGGTTACGGCCGGCTGGGATTCCAGGATCCTGTTCGCAGCCTCCTTAAAAAATGCTGATAAAGCCGTGTATTATGTACTGAACCATCAGACGGAAGACGGCAGGCAGGATGTAAAAATAGCCGGACAGATTACCGGTCATTTTTCAAAAGAACTTAAAGTTATTGATTATGATGTATCATCCATTAATTTATCCGGTAATGATACACCTGTGATATGGAAGGACGATGAAAAGGGCCGCAAGATGTCTCATCTTATGAATGCACATTTCCCGGACCGTTACCTGATCAACGGGAATATCAGTGAAGTTGCCAGGAACTTTTATGATCCCCTGCCGGAAAATCTTTCTTTAAGCGAACTCTGTTATATCATAGGAATTGAAGACGGGCCTTACGAAAAAGATGCGGTAAAAGAATGGCTTGAAACCCATAATCAGCATGTACATCTCCTGGATTCCATTTACTGGGAACACAAAATGCCCAACTGGGCGGGAGCCTCCAAGTCAGTTTCCAATGTGTACAATACGGTAATTTCTCCTTTTAACAACAGATATTTATTAAACCTGTTACTATCAACCAAAAGAAAAGACCGCGATAAGTATTTCCATAAGATTTACAGCAGTATCCTGAAGAATGTTGATGTTCATTTGGCCGGTATTCCGCTGAACCCGACTAAGAAGCACCAGCAGATTTCAATGATGAAGAAACTTCAGGTGTACCCGCTGTACAGGCATCTGTTTTTTAAAATGAAAAAGCTGAAATTCTGACAGGCTTTGGCAAATTACAAAGCTTATGTTAACTTACATATATCAAAATACAAAACCCGCTAAAAGCGGGTTTTTATTGTTTACTATTATTTCTTCAGGCATTTTTCCAGGAACTGATCCTGTTCCCAAAGCAGGTGCAGGATATTTTCTTTTGCGGCATATCCGTGTGCTTCTTTAGGCAGAAGAACCATCTTTACAGGTGCTCCGAGGTTTTTCAGAGCCTGGAAATACCTTTCCGTCTGCAGGGTAAAGGTTCCAGGGTTGTTATCGGCATCCCCGTGAATCAGCAGCAACGGAGTTTTCATTTTATCGGCATTCATGAATGGCGACATCGTATTGTATATTTCCGGAACGTCCCAGTAGTTTCTCTGCTCACTCTGGAAACCGAACGGCGTCAGGGTCCTGTTATATGCACCGCTCCTGGCAATTCCGCATGCGAACAATTTGGAATGGGTCAGCAGGTTTGCGGTCATAAACGCTCCATAGGAATGCCCTCCTACCGCTACTTTCTTTCTGTCAATATATCCCAACTGGTCTACCGCATTGATGGCCGCATCCGCATTGGCTACAAGCTGCGGGATAAAGGTATCATTCGGTTCTGTTTTTCCTTCCCCGATGATCGGGAAAGCAGCATCATCGAGAACGGCGTAACCTTTAGTCGTCCAGTATACGAAAGATCCATAATACGGAAAGGTGAAATCATTCGGGTTCTGGGTATTCTGTCCTGCGGTATTTTTATCCTTATACTCTGTTGGATAAGCCCAGATCAGCAGCGGCAGCTTTTCGGTTTTGTTTTTCCTGTCATAACCGGCCGGCAGATAAAGTGTTCCCGTAAGCGTTACACCGTCACTTCTTTTATACGTAATAACTTCCTTATATACGTCTTTAATGCTTTCAAAAGGATTTGCAAAATCCGTAACGGCTTCTGCTTTGTCCGACTTGATATTTTTCCTGAAATAATTAGGGTACAGGCTTGAAGACTGGCGCGTTGTTAAAATCTCTCCTTTTGAAGGATTTAAAATATCAATGATTTCTTCTTTGGCATTTTTGACATTGGACGTATACAGTCTTTTTTTCTTTAATGTTTTCACATCCATTTCATCAATAAAAGGATGCTGCCCTTTTTTTGTAAAGCCGGCCCCTATCAGGTAAGACTTCCCTCCTTTCATATCCACCACATATCTTCCGTACTGGTTTTTAGTGGTGTTGAAATTTCCCGGGTCACTGTAAACATCCTGGTAATTCCGGTCATCAATTACTTTTGATTGTCCGTTATTAAGGTCGACAAGATAAGATTTTGTATTTCTGGTATCGTACCAGCCTTCGGAAACAATGGCATAATGATCATTGGTCCAGCTTGTGCCTTCATAACGCTGCTTTGTCTTAAAGAATGACTTGGGTGCAGCTGTAAACGGAGCTTCCCAGGTAAAGACCTCATCCCTGAAATCTGCTGTTTTAGACTGGTCGCCGCCGTCTAAAGCTTCGGCATATACCAACGTTGCAGGAAGGTCGCTTCTCCATCCCATATCTCTTTTTCCGGTTCTTACCGATGAGAAACCTTTCGGCATGATTTCATTCAGCGGAGTTTCATTCACTACTTTTACCACGTTTCCATTGAGGTCATACACCGTAGTGGTCATTGGGAACCTGTTCAGGGGAACAATGTATGAAAACGGTTTTTTAAGGGTGGTTGCCATCAGGTAGTTCCCGTCCGGCGAATAGCTCAATCCGGTATACATATCCTGGTCTTTTATCTTTTTCAGGTTTCCGTCTGTATCTACATTGTAAATATCGGAAGCCGTGAGGATTTCAAAATTCTTTTCATCCTGAGGGTTTTTAAGCAGGTCCTGATAAGTCCGGTTCTGGGATACTTTCCCGTCTGCCGTAGAAACAATCGGGCCTGTTGGGAGATCTTTGGCCGGATCCGTTAGTGCAGCCCTGTTCTGAGGAAGGGTTTTGATCAGAATGTTTTTTGAATCCTTATTCCAGATGTACGGGCTCCCCAGGTTTGCATTCAGGTTATCCTGAGTGATTTTCTTTGCGGCTGCCGTTTCCAGATCTACAATCCACAGTTCAACCCCTTTCGCAGTGGTATTGGTAAAAGCCAGTTTCTTTTCATCCGGTGAAAATGAAGTGTAGGTAATTTTAGGGTTTGAAGGTAAATTCTTAACCTGAACCTCCGTTTTATCATTAAGTTTTCTTACTTTCAGATTATTGGAATACGTAGCCGTACTTGAAATATTGGTTACCGGATTGATCCTTAATCCGCCCAGTTTCATTTCCTGCTGGCTGAGGTCTTCCAGCGTTTTATAAGTAGGACGGTAGGTAAAAACAATCCAGTCTTTTTTGCTGTTCATCAGCACACCGGGCGGCCTTTCATAATCCGCCAGTTTAAGGATTTCCGCAGAGGGCTTCTGGTAGGTAATATTCTCCTGCGCTTCGTAAAAATTAAGGAAAGCCAGCAGGCAGATGGTCAGTTTGATCTTCATTGTATTATACTATTATGTTCTCTTCTCTTTCTGACGAATTTAATGAATTTACAGACAACCGCAAAAGCCACGGCGATTTTTGAAATTTTATTTTCGGATTAGGTATAGGTCTGTTGTATCATCTTTCGCAGTGATTCAACTTCGATAATCAGACAGATCTGTTTTTTAACTGCAAGCTGAAATTCAACATAATTAAAAATTACAATTATTAAACACTTAAGTTTTAATACAGTTACTTTTTAACAGTTCATATAAGAGCACTTAAGTTTTAAAAATCTTTGATTTTATTCTTTGGAGAATTTATTTCCAATAAATATACTGCTTGCACAGTTTTGTCTTAATACCGTTAATTTTTCAGATTTCAGCATAAAAAAAGCAGCAAGAAAACTTACTGCTTATATATATTTTTAAAGTGAATTACCAGTCACTGGCTCTTTTCCTTTTTTCGATCATATGGTCTACTGAAACCTTCCCAACCCCGAAAACCATCAGCATCAGGTACACCGCAAGATAAATGAGGCTCATTTCCTGTTTTTCAAAAGGATCTGATGAATGAACAATGAATCCGGCTACTGCCATGGTAAAGATCAGGAATCCCAAAGCTACTCTTGAGAACAGACCTAAGATCAGCAGAATAGAACAGGCAAACTCTGCAAATACGGTAAGGCCGAGGGAAATCTGAGGCCCCATTCCGAGGAAATCAAAAAACTCAGGTTTACCGCCTTCTATCAGCATCTGAAGTTTCGGGAATCCGTGAGACAGCATGGCAAAACCAATAAATACCCTCACCACCAATAAAACAATATCTTTTACAAGAGAATCGGAATGTGCAGCGTTTAAAGAATTCATTCAGTTAAAATTTGATTAAAGATAACGAAAATGTTTTAATATAACGGCTGTTCTGCCTTATTTAGTCTATCTGTACCCGAAATTCTTAAGGTCCCTGTCGTTTTTCCTCCAGTCTTTTTTCACTTTTACAAACAGGTTTAAGTGAATTTTTTTGTTGAAGAATTTTTCCAGGTCAATCCTTGATTCGGTTCCTACTTTTTTAATGGCTTCCCCTTTATGTCCGATGATGATTCCTTTCTGCGTATCCCTTTCCACATAAATAATGGAATCAATAAAGATGATGCCTTCTTTCTCCTTGAACTGCTCGGTCACCACTTCTACAGAATACGGGATTTCCTTTTCATAGTTCAGAAGGATTTTCTCGCGGATGGCCTCGTTAACAAAGAACCTTTCCGGCTTGTCGGTATACTGGTCTTTATCGTAATAAGGCGGGTTCTCAGGAAGCATTGACTTTAATTTCGGCAGAATAATATCTGTATTAAAGGCATTTAATGCAGAAATAGGCAGGATTTCCGCTTTCGGAATCCTTTCATGCCACAACTCCACTAATTTCTCCAGGCCTTCCTGGTTGGTCTGGTCTACTTTGTTTAACAGGAGCAGAACCGGAACCGGAATTTTATTCAGTTTTTCAATAAGAAATTCTGAAGGCTCCGCTTTATCGGTAACATCTACAATGAACAGGAACACATCTGCATCCTGCAGAGAATCCTTTACAAAATCCATCATTTTTTCCTGTAAACCGTATTTCGGATCCAGAACGCCCGGGGTGTCTGAAAATACGATCTGTAAATCTTCTTCATTATAAATTCCAAAAATCCTGTGGCGTGTTGTCTGTGCCTTCTGGGTAACAATAGCCAGCTTCTCCCCCATCAACTGGTTTAATAAGGTAGATTTTCCGGCGTTCGGTTTTCCGACAATATTTACAAATCCTGCTTTGTGCATAAAAACTATATTATGAGCTGCAAAGTTAGTAAAACAATCCGGTCTTTGCGCCTATTCCCGAAAAAAGGCTTTTAAATTGAAATTCCAACTGCCGTAAACTTACAATGAAGAAGTAAGAGCCTGCCCAAGTTTCTTTCAGAAAAATTATTTCCCGGAGATGATGAAAACAACATAGATTTATCTGCATTTATTTAAATCTGCAGAATCTGAAAATCAGCGGAAAACTTTAAAAATAAGCTTTAAAGTTTTTATAAAATTCAGACAGAGGTTAAATCAAAATAACATTGCTGTTTAGCATCCAATTAAAAATGACCGTCTTTAAACTGTTCAAACTCCGCAAGCTCATAATCCGGGCAGGCTCCTGATTTTGAAGTCACCCATGCACCCAGGGCAATTGCCTGCTTTAAAATTTCTTCCGGATTTTCATGATGAATCCTTTTTGAAATAAAACCGGAAAGGAATGAATCCCCGCTTCCCACTGTATCGGCAATCGTAATCGGGACTGCCGGACAGCTGTAGTTTTCTTCTCCTGTAAAATATCCGGCTCCCTTGCTTCCTTTTGTCAGTACCACTTCACGGATCGCAAAATGATTCCGGAGGAACTCCACCCCTTCTTCTTCGCTGGTATATTCCCGGCCGGTCAGCTCAAGGATCTGGCGGAGTTCTGCTTTATTCATTTTAACAATGTCTGATTTATGCAGAAGTTTTTTAATCAGTTCAGCATCAATAAACGGCGGCCTGAAATTGACATCAAAAATTTTAAGCTTTGCGACTTCCAGAAGCTGGAACAGGGTATTTCTTGTGGTTTCGTTTCTTGCGGAAAGGCTTCCGAAAACAAAGGCTTCCGCGCCTGAAACCAGTTCATTATGCTCCGGCCGGTATTCAATATAATCCCAGGCAACATGATTAATGATCTCGTAGGAAGCTTCGTTGTGCTCATCAATCTTTGCTGTAACGGTACTCGTAGGATGCTCCCGGTCTGTCTGGATATAATCGGTTGTGATCCCCCAGTTGCTGATCCGGTCTGTTAACTGCTTTCCCAATTCATCATCTCCTACCCGGCTGAGTACTTTTACATCAATACCCATTTTATGTACGTGATATGCTACATTGAACGGTGCCCCACCTGCCCTTGATCCCTCCGGGAAAATATCCCAGAGTACTTCACCGAAACATACGATATACGATTTTTTATCTGTCATCAATTTATCTTTAAATTTAATTATTTATTCTACCGAACCCCGTTCCATAAACCGGGCGTTCAGCGTTACCCTTTTCCCGTCCGGCGTATAATTATTGATCTGGCTGTCCAGAAGGTTGACCGATTCTTTTGCCATATCCGTTAAAGGCTGCTGTACAAAACTTATTTCGGTAGGGAAAAGATAGTATGCTTCGGTTTCATCAAATGCTACCACCGAGAGGTCTTCCGGAACTTTAATATTGCTGTCAATAAGATACCGGAGCCCGGCAATGCCTAATTTGTTGCTGGAAAAATAGACTGCCGTTCTCTTGGACAGATCAATGTTCTCCTTCAGTTTAACCGGAATCTCTTCTGCAATGGTATGGATCCCGATTAAAATCCTCTTGGCAGAAATCCCGGATTCAGATATCCGCCGGTCAAAACCATCCTGCCGGTCCAGCAGATGCGGAAGTTCCGTATCATAGCCTACATAAATGATCTCGTCAAATTTCCGGCTGACCAGATGGTCACAGATATACTCTGAAATTTCGGCATTGTTAATCATGACCCCGGAAAGGCTCACATTTTTCAGATACCGGTCTATGGTAACTACCGGATATTCTTCCCTGATCAGTTTATTGATGGCTTCATCAGAATCCACCACCGGAGCAATGATCATCCCGTCAACCTGCTGTTCTGAGAATAACTCCGTAAGCTTTCTGAATTTTTCAGGATTTTCGTCACAGCTCCCGATCAGAAGCGTATATCCAAGTTTCATGGCTTCGTCTTCAATATTCCGCGCAATATTAGAGTAAAAATCATTGGAAATATCGGCCACAATCAACCCGATCAGCTTGCTTTTGCTCATTTTCAGGCTCCGCGCTATTTTATTGGGGGTATAATTGATATTCTCCGCTACTTCAAATACTTTTTTTCTTGTGGCTTCACTGATGCGGCTCCCTTCTTTTCTGTTCAATACGTATGAGACAGTGGCCACAGATACTTCTGCAATCCTGGCGATATCTTTTATTGAAGCTCGTTTCATTCTTTAGTTTTGATGCAAAAATATTTTATTACCCATACTAAAACAATAGACCTGTAATTTGGTGTATATGAAAAATAAATGTAGTTTGGCGATTTTTTCGATCCGGCAGAAAAAAAATCATAACCTTATAAAAATCAATATATTACTCAAAAATAAAGATTAAATAATTATGAACATATGTTGAATAGCAATCCGGCAGGCAGGACAAACATCTCATTTTGGTTAAACGTTTTACCCTTACAATTTAATAAAAATTAAATTTAATTCAAAATACTGTTGAAATATTCTCTCTCAGATGTATAAAGCGCTCCTGTTTTTGTGGTATGTGATAAAAAGGCAGTTTTAAATATCAGTTTTATTGGCGGTAAAGCTTTACTATTTGTTTTTAAATCCTGAAATTTGCATCAGAAATTGAACATTATGAATTGGATTATCTTAGTGATTGCAGGATTATTTGAAGTGGCATTTGCGTCATGCCTGGGAAAAGTAAAAGAGACCTCAGGAACCACCATGTATCTATGGTTCGGAGGTTTTCTTATTTCGTTAACCATCAGCATGCTTTTACTGATTAAGGCTACCCAGACCTTACCGATAGGCACCGCCTATGCGGTATGGACGGGAATTGGTGCTATAGGAACTGTATTAATGGGTATTTTCTTCTTTAAAGACCCGGTAAGTTTCTGGAGAATTTTCTTTATTGTTACGTTAATCGGTTCTGTAATCGGACTGAAAGCGGTTTCACACTAAAATCAGGCTTTTTCTTAATTTTAGAGAAGCTTTTAAACAATGGGAATAGGAAACGCTGATGGTGTTTCCGTTTATTAAAGAATAAACACAATGGTATATTTGTAAAAAAGCCCGGAATTCCGGGCTTTTTCTGTTATTTCTTATACACGACAGGAAGAATTTCATTTTTCCTTAAGCCGTATTTTTTAATTTCTTCTTCTGAAAAGTTTTGGGAATAGAAATTGGGCTCCACTTCAAAACCTGCTTTCCTTAACCTGTCGAAATAATCCATCCCATACCAGCGGACGTGGTCATACTGCCCGAAATGTTTCTGTCTTTCTTTAGGATCTTTGATGGTGAAATCCTCGTAAGTCTTTTCCAGCGAATTTTTCATCGGAACCTGCAGAATCCCCCAGCCTCCCGGCTTTAAAACGCGGTACAGCTCACCCATGGCTTTTGCATCATCTTCAATATGCTCCAATACGTGATTACAGAAAATGATGTCAAAGCTTTCATCTGCAAAAGGCAGATCCAGGATGTCAGCTTTTACATCGACAATCGGAGAAAACAGATCAGCTGAAATATAATCCAGGTTCCTCATCCTTTTGAATTTTCTTAAAAATTCCTGTTCGGGCGCAATGTGCAGGACTTTATGGTTCTTAATAAAAAAATCAGTTTCGTTCTGAAGGTAAAGCCACATCTGCCGGTGCCGCTCCAGGCTTAATGTTCCCGGGGACAGGGCATTTTCACGCTGGTTTCCATAACCGTACGGCAGAAACTTCCGGTAAGATCTGCCATCAATAGGATCCTGAAATTTATCCCCTTTAAAAAACTGATAAATCAGCGGGCGTGCCCAGATGCTCAGTTTAATCAGCATCGGACGCGGAATGGTATTCAGTAAAAGTTTTGCGGCTTTTTTCATTAAAAATCCAGTTGAAACGCTTTTTCTTCGTCACTTACAATGCCCAAAGCATCATAAATATACTGAAATGTAGAAAGCAACACCGGTTTCCCGTTGATTACCGCTACATCATGCTCAAAATGGGCAGAAGGCTGGTTATCCAGCGTGGTCACTGTCCAGCCGTCATTATGGAACTTTACTTTTTCAGTTCCCAGGTTGATCATCGGTTCGATGGCAATTGTCAGGCCGTCTTTGATTACTTTTCCGCTTCCCTGTCTGCCATAGTTCGGAACCTGAGGATCTTCGTGCATTTTTCTTCCTACACCGTGGCCTACCAGTTCTTTTACCACTCCATATCCTTCTTTTTCGCAATGGCTCTGGATAGCATGAGAAATATCGCCGATCCTTTTCCCTCTGACACACTGCCCGATCCCTTTGTATAAAGATTCTTTGGCAACTTTCAGCAGCTTTTTGGTTTCCGGCTTTACCTCACCGATTTCAAACGTATAGGCATGATCTCCTACAAAACCGTTCAGAACAGCTCCGCAATCCACAGAAAGCACGTCGCCTTCTTTGATTTCATCCTTATTCGGGAAACCGTGAACCACCTGCTCATTCGGTGAAATACACAGCGAGTACGGAAAGCCTCCGTATCCCAGGAAAGCCGGTTCAGCGCCGTGATCCTTAATGAAATCGTGTGCCAGTTTATCTAAATACAATGTGGTAATCCCCGGTTTGATTTCTTTCGCCAGCATTCCTAATGTTCTGGAAACCAACTGAGCACTCTTCTTCATCAGACGAAGCTCGTCTATTGTTTTTAATTGAATCATGTAAATTAATGTAACAATTTAAAAATTTAACAATGTAACAATTATGATTGGTAAATTGATACATTGCTATATTGTTAGATTTATTCTTACCAGAATAATCCTTTTTTCTTTTCTTTCTTAAGTTTTGAATAGGCCAGAACTTCCTTTCCTTCCACACGGAATTCTATTCTTTCCTGAATGATATTGTAGATCTCGCCCCAGCCCGGGAATCCGCCAAGGTTACGGTCATCAATGAACCAGTCTGCATCCAGTTTTCTGGATTGCTTTTCAGAATCAAAGATTTCTCCTTCAAAGCTGGAATTTACGGCATAAAATTCAATGCCGTTTTTCTTGCAGAATTCTACTGCTTCATCCAGGGTTTTCCCGTGACGGTAAGTCCAGAGAATAAGCCTGTAGCCTTCGGACTGCAGTCTTCTTAATGTTTCAAAAGCGAAAGTTTTCGGTTTACCGATTGCGGGATAGGCATCATCAACAATAGTTCCGTCAAAATCCACCGCAATTTTTTTGTTATTCATCATTTTGAATATATTTTTGAAGAGGCAAAGATACAAATAAAAAAAGTGCCGGAAAACCAACACTTTTACTTTTATGATTTAGTCAACAAAATCAGATCAGCTTTTCACCCAATTGAAGTGGAACTGAAGATCCGGTGTTGAAATCCTGTCTGTAATTTTCTGAAGCCTTGAAGGAAGCTTCATTAAATATTCCTGGGCTTTTTCAGCTTTTTCATTCAGGCCTTTAACGTGCTCAATCTTCCATTCGTCCAGAAGGTCTTTCATGATATTGATATAATCCTGACCTGTGTACACCATGCATCGCTGTGCAGCATCTGAAAAGTGTCCCCAAAGCTCTCCTGCTTTCTGTCCGGACTGTCTCATCATGTGAGCTGGCATTACGATTTTTTTACGCATCATATCTTCAAACGCCAGGATCATTTCCGATGGATCAATTTCCAGGATTTTCGCTACGAAGTGCTTATATGCTTTGGCATGTCTTGCTTCATCGGCAGCGATAACGGCACACATCTTCGCCAGTTTGGTATTCCCAGACTGTTTTGCCAGCGTTCCTACCCTTCTGTGAGAAATATTGGTTGCGGTTTCCTGAAAACTTGTGTATACGAAGTTTCTGTACGGGTCCATGCTGGTTCCCAGATCGAAACCGTCATTAATAAGATACTGGGTGGTTACTTCCATTTCCCTCATGTTCACTCTTCCGCACAGATAAAGGTATTTGCTTAAAAGATCACCGTGGCGGTTTTCTTCACCCGTCCATGCTCTTACCCAACTGGCCCAGCCTATTTCTTTTTTCTCCTGATCCATCCCGTCTACACCCATCAGCCAAGATTCGTAAGAAGGCAGCGCTTCTTCGGTAATACAGTCACCGATAAGGGTTACGAATAAATCATACGGCATTTCACGTGCAAAAGTCTGGATTTCCTCTAAATCGTATTTAAACTGGTCGCTTGACGGATCCGGAAGATAATCTGAAGGCTGCCATATTTTTTCAATTGGCGTTAAGAATTTATCCAGGAAAGTGCCCACTTCCTTTTCCAAAATCCCCATTACTTCTTTCCTTACGAGCTGTTGATACATTTTTACAATTTAGAATTAAACTACAAAGTTAATATTTTATTATTATTTAGGACATAATATTATGTTAATTCTTTCTGATTTTAGTCATAAAAATGCCGTTATGCATAATATAACGGCATTTTTTCTGTAACCATAAGGTTTAATCTATCAGAATATCTCCCGTCATTATCTCCGGAATTGCTACGCCCATTACCTTTAAAATAGTCGGGGCAACGTCACCCAGTTTGCCCGGTTTCAGGTTCCAGGTACGTTCTTTATCCATCACGATAAATGGAACAAGATTGGTGGAATGCTGTGTATTCGGGCTTCCGTCAGGATTCATCATCACATCAGAATTCCCGTGATCTGCCAGGATAAAAACGGCATATGCGTGTTCGTATGCTGCTGTAGCTACCTTTTCAATGCACTGGTCTACGACTTCTGCTGCGGTTACCGCTGCCTGGAACACTCCAGTATGCCCTACCATATCGGTATTGGCAAAGTTTAAACAGATAAAATCTGCAGTTTCGCTTTCCAGTTCCGGAAGAATAGCATTGGTAATGTCATGAGCAGACATTTCCGGCTTAAGGTCATAGGTAGGAACGTCTTTCGGGCTTGGGCAGAGCAGCCTTTTTTCACCGGCAAAAGGTTCTTCCCTTCCTCCTGAAAAGAAAAACGTTACGTGAGGGTATTTTTCCGTCTCGGCAATCCTGATCTGTGTTTTATTATTTCTTTCCAGGATTTCGCCCATGGTTTCTTTCAATACTTCTTCATCAAAAACAACATGGACACCCAGGAATGTCTTGTCATAATTCGTCAACGTAATGTAATGAAGCGGAAGCTTTCTCATGAAATATTCCGGTTTGTCATGCTGGCAGAGCACTTCCGTAATCTCCCTTCCGCGGTCTGTACGGAAATTGAAGCAGATGACCACATCATGATCTGTAATTTTGCCGATAGGAACTACATTCCCGATAGCTGTAGAATCAATCATAATGATCGGCTTCATAAATTCATCGGTAATATTTTCTTCATACGACTTCTGGATGGCCAGTAAAGCATTTGTGGTGCGGTCTCCCACTCCTTCTACCATGGCGTCATAGGCAATTTTCACACGTTCCCAACGCTTGTCCCTGTCCATTGCGTAATATCTTCCCACCACGGAAGCCAGTTTTCCCACTGTGATCTCCATGTGGTTCTGAAGGTCTTCTATAAATCCTTTACCGGAATGCGGATCACAATCACGGCCGTCTGTAAAAGCGTGTACGAATACATTTTCATGCAGACCGAATTCATGTGCTGCCGTAAGCAGGCCTTTTAAATGGTTGATATGTGAATGCACGCCTCCGTCTGAAACCAGACCGATGAAGTGTACTTTTTTATTTTCTCTTTTAGCATATTCAAAAGCATTCTGGATCACCTGCTGCTTACCCAGCGTTCCGTTTTCCACTGCCATATTCAGCTTTACCAGGTTTTGGTAGACCACTCTTCCTGCCCCGAGATTCATGTGTCCCACCTCAGAATTCCCCATCTGCCCCGAAGGTAAACCGACAGCCAGCCCGCTGGCTTCAAGGGTGGTATTCGGGAAATTTTTAAGACAGCTATCTATGAATGGTGTATTGGCCTGATCTAATGCGGAAACGGAAGGGTTCTGGCCCAGTCCCCATCCGTCAAGGATCGCTAATATTGCTTTTTTTGACATTTTGTATAAACTTTTGTATCACAAATTTATTTATTTTGAAATGAATTGAAGAATCTGAAGGGCTTAAATTTTTATTAAAGTTACCCGAAACCGTAGGCTGCCACGCTCGGTCTTTTCAGGTTTACGGTTAAAAAGCTTCCGCAGATCCTGCAGAGTTCAGCAGGTGATTTTGTAGCTTTGAGGACAACAGCCACCGGACTTCCAAATTTCTTTACGCTGTCAGGATACTAAAAAATCAAAGATTTTGCTTCATTACATATTGCTATTTTTAGAAGAGCCGGCGGACTTCCTTAAGGTTTTGAAAACTTTTGTATGCTTTCTTTCAGCATGAAGTATTCAGCTTCTTTATCCGGCATACCTGTCTTATGTGACTTTTGCGGTTGAAAATCCAGTTACTTACTTCCCGGTTACTTTTTCTGTTGAAGCCCTTTCCACGATGAGCCACGCGGCATCCAGCATTTTCGTGAGTTGGATATACGGAATGATGATCCTCCTCTCCTCTTCATACCCGGAGTTTCCCAGCGAGAAATAAACCACTGCCGACAGAAACTCATCGTATTCTTCCAAGCTGCAGGCTTTGAAAGCGCTCCGGAATACCCGCACCGGATCCCGGTATTCTTCCGCCGGAAGCGAGCCCGTCATTATTTTAGAAACATTGGTTTCGGATGCAGCTTTGAACTTTCCTTTCTTTGCTTTTCTCCCGATCAGGCGGGCGGCCCGGACCAGCGACCGTAGCGACTGGTACAAATGGAACACTTCGGCAGGATCTTCCCTGATCAGGGCGTTCTTCTGTACCGAACACTGCACCATCATGCTGAGGGTTTCTTTCACTCCGTCCAGGTCATTGAACTGGAAAAATGTTTCCAGCAGGCCTACCGCGGAATGTTTCCGGGTGCCGGACCAGAACCGGGCCCCGAAGTCTGTTTTTTTCTTTTTCATAGGAAGAGATTTTGTGTTTTTGCTATTTCTTTTGTTTAGCTCCTATACCGAAACTTTTTTCACCCATCTACTTTGGCTTTTCCACGCTAAATAAACTGCAGGGCTGGCCCTGCAGGGTTTTCATCATTTGAATGTTTTTTTTGGCATACGTTTTCTGTATTCCTGCTGCACATTATCTATGTTAACAGGAATAACAATTATTAATCATCTTTATTTTTTGAAGCGGCTTAGAAAGTTGCAGTATAATGGGCAGCATAAATAAAATGGCATGGAACTCTGCATTATCCGTCATTGAGGCACTGGTATACCCTGTATACAGATAAGAGAGCCCACGCCTAGGTCGTGAGCTTCTTACTTATCGTCTTGTATACATAAAAATTACCAGTTTTCAATGACAAGATTCTAAGCAATAGCTTCTATTTTTTCGTTGAAGTATCGCAAATATACATTAATTAAATAATGTAATATTTTGCTAATATACAAAATTATTTACACATGTGTAATTGCTGTAATACTTTTTTATTGGTCCTTTTGTTTTTATGAAAAAACAGATTAAGATAAGTGAACTAACGGAAGCTATATCGGAGGTTATTAAAGACCTTTATAAAGAAAGAAATACTGCGCTATTACACGAAAACAATCAGTACTTTAATGAAATTGGCAAAAATCTAGGATTAGAAAGATATACTTCGACTGACCATAATGTAACCTGCAGTAAACTATTTGCAATCTGTGATTTTTTTGAGATTTCTATGTCTGACTTTTTTCTTAAAGTTGAAGAAAAAAACAAACTTTTGAAATTTGATAAAAAAAGACAAGGTCACTTGGTAATAAAGGCTTATAAAAAAAATTCGTAGAGCAACAAATCTCAGCAAAATCAACTGAGACGGAAAACGGATTAAGAAAAGAGTTTCGTAAATAGTGTCAATTATACACCCAGCAACATAAATACTTCACCCGCCACATTTCATTGCTGGCCAAAGCTTTCGGCTACGAAAACATTTCCGAACTGATGGACTTCCCTACTCCGGAATATGACCGGATTAAAGTTACCGTGAAGCAGGTTTATAATGAAAGCGGGACGAAGGTGATGGAAAGTGAGGTTATGGGGATTGAGGAGGTTGAGTGAAAAAACTCCTGAGGGCACGGGGGGTTTGATTGGTTTAATTTGAAATATAAATTCTATTGTTTTTGAAATTATTTATTGAAGTATTTTCCGCAGGTTTTATTTCTTTAAAAGATCATCAATCTGCTTTTTAATCTCTAATGAATAAAAACGGGAATTTGTATCAGCTTTTCTTTTTTCAGAGAAAATAATAGTGTTATTATCTTTATGCTTGTGGAGTATAGATTCATATTCTACAATACCATATTTAGGATGAGCATCTTCGAATTAATGTTATTCCAAAAACTTATTGTGCAAAAAGAATACATAACGTTACAGATACATTTTTTATCCAAATATAAAAATTGTAAATAGCAACAAACACGATAATGATGTTCTTACAATCATAGCAAATCTTTTATCAATACCTTCTTAAATATCGTTTTTGAGATTTAATTTATATATAGATAAGTCTTAGGACTTGACGATGACGAATATTTTGAAACTGAAATTTTCAATTTAGGTACGAATTTTATTAGAAGTAAAAATTACATTGAAAAATTTACGGTTGCTATCGCCAAATCCTCGTTAGTTATAATCTTTTAGTTAAAATTCTCCAATTCTTCATTTTTATAGAATGGCACTAAAATCCTTTCATCATAAATGTCAATCGAATCACTACTTTCATAAATGAAAAATTCATCATTTTTCAATTTATAAGATATTCCATAAACTTTATCGAAAGGTAAGTTAGTTTTTGCTAAAACGATTTTACTATGTTCTATTTCAAAAAGTTTGACGGTAGCACAAATTAAATTTTTGTATTTATAAATAATAATCTTAAAAGTAAATTCATCTTCATTTTCGAAAATGAGAGTTGGAATATCAATTAATTGAGTATTATCAAAGTTATCATCAAGAGTTATCCAAAAAGGATAATTTAAACGCTTAACAGCATAACCTTTTCCTTGAACATATAGTATTGATAGATTATCAAAATTAGTTTTGGGACTAATTAATGAATTTCTTAAATTATCAAAATCTTTATTCAAAATAAATTCTGCACCTTTTATTAATGATAAAAATTCAAACGCAATTTTTGAACTTAAGCTCAAGTATCTTTTAAGTGACCATTTATAATGAATTTGCATATCATCAATTGAACCGATTATATTGCTTTTAATAATATTTTCAATATCATTAACGGAAGAATTGAGAAATTTAAGAATGAATTCATCTTTTTCTGCAGTATTTTTTGCTATCAGAATAAATTTTTCTTCCAATTTAAACAACCTAGGAGAAATATCATCATCCAAAATCTTAGATATATATACAGTAAAATTACTATGAGAAATAGCATTTTTAAATTCTAAATACAAATTTTCAAAATCTTTCCGTTGAGATTGCTTTGCAATGAAGAACGAAAATTTATTCTCTTTATTTAAAATTATTTGGAAAGGAAAAGGCATTCCCTTTAATGAATTATTTACAACTAACCAAACACTGTAGTAACCATTATATATAAAATTTGGGACATATTTATAATTGCTAAGTGTATTATTTTTTTTTTTATGCTTTATTTTCAAGATGTTTTCTTTCCATTCACCTAACGGTGTATATTTTAAAAACCAATCTTCAATTGTACTTCCCCAAAAAGTATTACATTCTTTACATACTGAATATTTTAGTTTATTATTACTATGTTCAGAAAGAAGTAGATTTTTCATAATTATATGTGCAGTGTTTTTTAATTTTTTTTTTCTGCACCAAATGCATAATTCCTCTGAATTATTTAATTCTTGAATTTTAACTTTTCTTAAAGGGTGAAGTCCTATATTGGGTTTTTCCATAAATTGCTGCTAACTTATGTGTGTACGAAATCAAGTTACGCCAATCTCATCATATTTGATGAGTTTTCAAAGCTGAAGTTAGTGTTGTCGTTTTCATTTTATCTTATTACATTCAATTTTATAAATATTCCTAATTATATTACTGAACTACATTGAACATTTTTTGAGATTCGTTTTTAATTGTTATTCTCTGCAACTATACCTTTTTGTGAGTTCTTGAACCAGTAATAATCTCTTACCTGGCTATCATCCCAGATATATCCGGATCCAATCTCCCGAAGCTAGTCAATGATCATTTTTACCTTGGTTAATTTTTACAAAAAAATTCTTTTAGAAATATTTGCACTATAATTTTTTTGAGATGCTATTTAAAAATAAATTAATTTTTTCAATATTAAATAATTCTTTTCGAGCCTCTTTAATCTTTTCCCAATAATAAAATTTATATTCTTTAAAATAAGATTGATCTAAAAAATCTTTTAGGATTTTGCCTTTAACGGTTTTATAATCTGCAATAATTTCCCTAATTCCAAGCAGATTTTGTAAAACATCATCATTAGAAAACATATTTGTTAACAGGGTTATAGAGTTATGATTATAATATTGTGGTGAAACTTTCAAACTTCTATGAATTTGGGCGAAGTGACTATTGAAAGCAATCATATCACCTTGATAATTATAATGCTCAATCTTCTTTATAAATTCTTTTGTTGAAAAAAACTCATTTCTCACTTTTCCATTATGGTCATTAACTATATCTGCGGCCAATCCACCCAGATTAAGTAAACAAAACTGATCTAACTGTAAAAAATGTAATAATTTAGGGTGTATAATATACCTATATAAAAGTCCTCCATCAGAATTCCTATCGATAGTTTTACTAAACTCCTTATCAACTGTTACACTATTCAACTCAATAAGGTCGCTCATCAGATAGCATACAAGAACATGTCCCGCCTCATGTATTGAAATATCATTGGATTGTAAAAGTGCCATAATCTTTATTTAATTATTTTTCATCTTTAAACTTTTTCATTACACAATCATTATAGCTACCATACTTAATAACCAATTAGCAGATTGCCACTTTAGAAAGTACACTAAATATTTAGCAATATACCCTTTAAACTAAGCCTAATCCCCAACCTTATAAACGGCTGTCAGGTGCAGAGTTATTTGTTGTTTTTTTTTGGTAAAATTTTCCAATAACCATTTTCTTCCTGGATTTTATGATTATTAGAAATATCAATAGATTTTGATAATGACAGTCTTACCTCTAAGCTATTTGATAGATAAGGAAACGAATTTTGACTTCGTGAAAAATTTTTATTTTGAATCTTTTTTTTCATTCAAGAGATAATAATATCATCTGAACAGTTTTATCAATTGCTAAGGGTTTAATGTTTTTAATATCAGCACTGGCTATATTTGTTGTGTTGCCAGATGCTTTAATTGTCTTAGTTGCACTCAAATTATAAACTGTTCCATTAAAAGTTAAAGATACAACAATAATTTTATCATCTAAATCTAAGGTCCAATTATTACCAGTAGTTGTAACTGTCATTTGCCAGTCCAAAAGAGAATTGATACTTGAAAGTTCATTCATTAATTCAAGAACAGTTTGATGTCTTGCAACTTGATCAACGCTCATTGCAATATTGATTGCCCGACGAAGAAGTTTTGGTATATGTGAAAAATAGAATTTTCTATCAGGAAAATTTCCTGATTGTATAGCTGCAATATAATCAGTTTGCGAAGTAAAATTTCCAAATTGATTATAGTAGACATGATTTCCATTACAAAGACGATATAAGGTTACACCTGCTGAATAAATATCATATGACATACTATGGTGAGTTTGGGAAAATACTTCTGGAGGAATTTGCTTTGGATAGTGCATTGAACTTGATGCAAAACCTAATGAATTCATGTTTTTTGTCAGACCGAAATCTGTTACCAGAGCCTCGTTATTGTCTGACAACAAAATGTTATCAGGTTTTATGTCAAAATGTATTAATTTTTTGACATGAATATTGTGAAGACCTGATAAAAATTGTGTTGAATAACGGATAATTTCCCGTACCGTTAAAAACCTTGAATCAATCAAAGTTTTCAAAGATCCATTTTTATAATAAGGCATTGCTAAGTATATAGAATCAGTATCTTCACAAGCATATTTAATTTGAACTACATGCTGGTGTTCTGATGCATATAGTTGTTTGGCTTCAGTATAAAATTCCATAGGGTCAGCAATTTTTGACTTCAGAACTTTCTTGATAACGATCTCTGCATCAAGTTGTTTATCGTGGGATAAATAAACTTGGGAATTTCTTCCTTGTTGACCAATTTCTTTTATTGACTCAAAATTTAAATTTGCGGTCGTTAATCCTATACTCATATTTATAAATTTAATGTGGCTAAGCCAACTAGAATAGCTTCTTTACAAGTTACGTCATATTGATCCCAATTTTCGACCATATCAAATTTAGCATTTTTGACTAATAATAGTTTGAACTGTTCTCTAGGAAATCCGATCTTAGAAGAAATATTTGAAATTTGACCAACAAAGTATTTCATTACAGAACTATTCGATAATAATTCTTGAAGAATTGCTTCAAAAGATATACGTTGAATACTAATCGATCTCGAAGTACTTTCTATTATCCTAATCCCAGCATTTTCGACAGAATATTCAAGAATAATATCTTTAAAGTTTTTACGAACAAAATTTAACTGTTCTGGAAAAATTAGTGATAATGGAATAATTAATTTAGAGCAAGATAATATTGAAATCACACCATTATCGTCTTTTTCAATTATAGCATAATATATCTCACGTGGAGTTGCCCTGAGTCCTATTGTTTTCATTATTTCTTTTAATTTCAAATATGTATTTTTATTTTACCCGATTTTTTGTTATTTCATATAACTTATTTTATGCACGCTGTAATATAATTCTCAAATGTAATAATAACAAATTATGCAGGTTTACGGCAATCCGTATTTATACTGAATTTTAATATCCCATATTATCAATCTCTTTCACTCTAACAAATCCCATTAACCTAGAATTCCCTATCAGGAATTAGTTTCACAAAATAAAGATTCTCCTAACAGAAAATAATGAAAGAACAATAAGTTTCTCCTGAAGAGGCTGGGCGAAGCCGGAGTATCTTGGTAACCTTCTCCTGTTCACGACCCGCTGTTCATGGTCATCAGGTGTTTTTGCTTCCGGGATCCGAAATATTTATTATTTTTGTTGTATGGATTTAAGAGACCAACTGAAAAACCTTTTTCCTGAGCATGAGGAACAGGATTTTAAAATGCCCGAAGAACAGTTTAAACAACAGGAACCGCTGGTCTGCAAGTTTGAGAAGAAGGGCAGGAACGGCAAGCCGGTAACGATTGTGGAAGGCTGGGAAGGCAGTGAAGAGGGATTAAAAAACATCTCTAAAAAAATAAAAACCACCCTGGGAATCGGTGGTTCTGAAAAGGACGGAACGATCATTATTCAGGGTGACAACCGTGATAAGATCATGAATATCCTTAAAGAAATGGGTTATAAAACCAAGAGGGTCGGCGGATAGGAGAAATCCTGCCGACTTTTGCTTTTTAAAAAGCTGAATTTTAATATTCAATAAGCGTTTTGTATCTTTTGTCTGGTAAACATTCAGGACAGCAGTTTTAGAAATAAATCTGAGCCTGCGGCATGATGGCTCTTAATTTTTCAACGGTTGCTTTTTCCATCGGATTTCCGGTCAGGATCAGTGTTTTAAGGTTTTTCAACTGAGAAAATTCGGCTGGCAGGTCTTTTAAATTATTGTTGGCGGCGTTCATGCTTACCACATTCTTAAGGCCTTTTACTTTAGGTGAAATTTCCCGGATGCTGTTATTGCTTACGTTTAAAAACTCAAGGTTTTTAGACTGAAACAGCTTTTCAGGAAGCCTTGAAATTGAATTATACTGCAGCTCAAGGTATTTCAGCTGTTTCGGGAATTCCAGGTTCTCCATATCATTGATCTGATTGGAAGAAAGGTTCAGTGATTTTAAATTTTTAATTTTATCAAGGTCTTTTGCGATAAAACTGATCTGGTTTCCCTGCAGGTTGATCTCTTCGAGGGTTGGGATCTGCATTAAGGCTTCGGGAAAGACATTCAGGTTATTGGCATCGAGATAAATAGATTTCAGGTTCTGAAGCCTGCCTATATTCGGATTGATGCCCGTGAGGCTGTTCAGGTTCATGGAAAAGCTTTCCAGTTTCGTGAGTTCTCCTATTTCATCCGGAATATATTTGATGCTGTTTTCATTCAGGTTTAAAATCGTCAGTTCTTTCAGGGCAAAAATTGACGCATCCATCTTTTCAAATTTATTTTCCATTAAATTCAGGAAAAATACGGACTCCAGCTTCCGGATCTCAGACGGCAGATTAAACATTCCTTTACCCCTTAAGCTCATGCTGTAAACGGTTTTGCCACTGTTCAGGGCTTCATCCACATTGGTGTAAGTCGGGTATTTTACCGGATCAATCTGGGCATTTACCTGTGAAACGGCTGTGATAAAAATGGAAAGAAACAGTTTTTTCATAAATAAAAAAACTACCGGTAACGAAATGTCACCGGCAGTATGATTAATGGTTACTTGTTATTTTTTCAAAAGCTTTACCGTCTGCTGGAATCCTCCTTCCGCTTCGATATTCAGAATCAACACTCTTGAAGCTTCAAGCTGGTGGGTGAAATCCAGGTCTAACACTTTGTTTGTTCCCGTATACTTCTGGGTGAAAACAATTTTACCGTCGATGCTGTATGCCGTTACAGCAATGTTTTTCAGCCCTTTCGGAGAATTGATTTTTACAATTCCTGAGGTAGGGTTCGGAGCAACGGTAACCGTTGTATTGTCTGCCGGAGCATCAATGGTCCCTAATGTTCCTGCCGTTCCTAAATTATTTTTAAGAGCAACCACTACAGTAGCAGATTTCCCTCTGTAATCAATGGTATTTCCTGTAGCATCAATATCTGTGGAAATGGTAGAATTCGGATGCTGGATGGAGAAGAACCCGAATTTGTGATCCGGTGTAAAGGTTAGTCCGGTCGGTTCTGAACCTGCAGGCATCGAAGCAAACAGTTTTACTTTAGGATTGGCCTGTGTATGATCCGGAGCAATTACCCAGATGTAGTTCTTACCGCCGTCCTGAAGTACCCAAAGGTTACCCAGTTCATCAAAAGTAAGGTTATCATTCCCGTCTCCCCAGGCTTCCGTTTTTGTTCCCTGAGGGGTTTCAAAAGTATAGGTTGTGGTAAGACCTCCTACGAAAGTTTCAACCTGGGAAGCGGTTGTTCCGTTGTCTTGGAACCGGTATGTTTTATTTAATCCTTTAGCGGTAAAATACACTTTACCGTCAATCGGGCTGATGTCTACATCTTCCACGCCGTTAAAGGCAGTACCGCCTAATGACTGGGCCAGAGAAGCTGTATTGTTCTGGTCTGCTTTTTGTTTGTTCGGTACCTGAATCCAGGTTCCGGTTGTGGCTACCGGATCTCCGCCGCTTAATCCCTGGTCTGCCTTCAGAACATATAAATTTCCTGAAGAAAGGTTATTCGGGGTATCCATTACATATTTATACACCATATTGGTTCCGCCGTCTTCACCATAGTAAGCTACGGTTCCCGCATTGTTAATCACTACGTTTTCGTGGTTCATAATACCCATCTGCCACAGCTTCCCTTTGGATCCGTCAGCATTCTGGGAAATAACCTGAGCCGTTGCAGGATCAATTTCCACCAGCCATCCATAGTCTTTCATCCCGTCACCGTTCACATCATTGGATGTTACCGACTCTTCTGCAGTGACTACAGTTCCCCACGGCGTAATACCTCCAGAGCAGTTTCTGATGGTCTGAACCAGGCTCGGTGCCGAGAAGCTTACCGCTCTTGATTTCGTTACCTGCCAAAGCTTTGAAGTGGCATTATAATTAATTTCCGCCATGGTAACCCCACCCGGATTGGTTTCGTGGTTTACAGAAAGGTATCCGTTGGTACTGCTTGCATTTTTGGCAACATACGCGGTAAAGTCATTCTGTCCGCCTACCAATCCTCCGCCTTCGCTGTAACTGTCCCCTTCTTTTAAGATCAGCTGGTATTTGTGTTCAGCCGGAATAAGAAGTTTGCTGGTCTGAGCTGTAGGAACAATAGATGTAAAGCAGCTGATATGGTTCGCATTACAAGGCACCGGCGGGTTTGTGGTAGTGGCTACCGTTTTAAGGTAAGCATCAATTCTTAAATCTGAACTCGCTGAACCCCTGTTGTGCAATTCAATAGAAAGCCTGTTGTTTCCGTTAACAAATTTAGCCTTCGGAATAGAAAAAATATTGTACACGCTTTCTGCAGAACTGTCTACTGTTGTGCTGGACCACGTGTCGAAAGTAATGGTACCGGCCGGCATATTGTCTCTTACCACCTCTTCGCCGTTAAGGTAAACAACAATACCGTCATCCCTCATAATCCCTAATTCTACCGTAGAAGAAAGATCATTTAAATTTACGGTAAAATCCTTAACAAAATAAGCGGTGATAAGGCCTGTAGCCGTTGTAGTGGTTACCGGATCGCCGTAACCAAGCGGCCCGTTCCCCTGAGACCATGCAGAAACATTAAAGTTGGTATCTTTCCACTGGGCTGCCAATGCCGTATTGCTGTCATTGTATTTCCATGAAGAATTCTTGTTAAAAACAAAAGTCTGGGCATTAAAAAAAGAGCTTGTTATCAACGCAAGCGCTGCCACGGTAAGTAATTTTCTTTTCATTTCAAATTTCGATTTATTGAACGTTGCAAAGCTATTTTTTTACCGGAAATCCGCTGTTAATAGGACTTTAAATAAACCTTGCTGAATATTAATTAATCACCAACCGAATATGAACCAGATGAATCGTATATTAAATTGAGGGGTGCAGCAGGATTATAAAATCATGGCAAACTGTAGTTTCATTGCTGTTATCTTAAATGTTTTAATACATTAGATAAGCTCATTCTTAAATTGATTTGACAACCGTAATGAATGATGTTTCAATATTCAGACTATTTCCTGCTTACATCGGTCAGTGAATTCAGGAAAGCGATCACCTGCTTGATTTCTGTTTGAGTTAAATTCAATTTATCAGGAGCTAATGTCTGGTTCTTCACCGGCAGGCCGAGCCCTTCCCCTCCGCCTTCATTGTAGAAATCCATCACTTCTTCCAGGGTGCTGAATGCCCCGTTGTGGAAATACGGTTTCGTCAGTTCAATATTCCTTACCGTTACGGTTTTAAAAGAGTTTTCATAAATCCATGAGTTTTCTTTTTTTACCGGGCTGTTCAGTCTTCCTTTGTCAGGATCCAGCTCAAGAGGCTTCTGGCTGACCGGCTTTGTGGTAATCCCCAGTACTTCAGATTCGTTTTCATTGAAGAACGGCGGCACAAGCCCTGAAAAATTGGGAGCAAAATGGCAGGTGGCGCAATTGGCCTTTCCCATAAACAGGTTGAACCCTTTTTTAGCATCGGAAGAAATTTCTTTTTCATTGCGCATAAAACGGTCAAAATCGCTGTCGTAAGAATATAATGATGCGACATAGGAGCTCAGGGCTTTGGAAAAATTTTCTTTGCTGATGTTCCCGTTTTTAAAAGCCTGTTTGAAAGCCTTTCTGTATTCAGGTTTTGTTTTTATTTTTTTGATGATGCTTTCATAGCTGGTATTAAACTCGTCTTCATTGTAGATTACATGTTCTGCCTGCTGTTCCAGATAGAAAGCCCTCAGATCGTAGAAAAATCTTTTGGCGAATACGGCATTGTACAAAGACGGAGAATTCCGCAGTACGGTTTTCCCTTCTACATTGCTTGGTGATTTGGCTTTCAGGTCGGTAAAGGCATTTTCCGGCAGGTGGCAGGTGGCACAGCTCATTTTACCATTGTCACTGACGCCCTGGTCAAAAAAGATCGCTTTCCCCAGTTGTCTCAGTTCCGGACTGTCTTCTTCCTTTTTAAGCAGCGTATAAAAATACGGATCCAGGAAATCGCCGCTGAACAAATTCTTATTGCCGGTATTCCATCCTGAAAATTCTTTCAGGTCATCACTTCTTCCGTCCCAGTTCCCGAATTCTTCATACAGGGGCTGTATGTATTTTTTGTAGAATTCAATCCTGTCAAAAGTTTCAAAATCTTTATTTTCCGATAAATAATCAATCCCTTCCGTTAAAATGGCGTTTGCTTTCTGAACATGATAATTTTTAAAATAAGAATCATCATTGAGGTATTTTTTCATCCCTGAAAAAGCGTGCGCTGCTTCTTCAGAAACGTTAAGTGAGCCGGGTGTATCAAACCCCGTTACCCCAAGGCTGTAGATCCTGATGAGCTCTATTCTCAGCGGTAACGTTTTATTATTCCCTTTGCTTAATCCGTTTTTAACGGAGCTTAAATAGAAACCTGCATAACTGTTGTACAGAAAATCCGTGATTGTCTTAATTTCTTCTTTGTGGTCTGCCGCTTCATCAGAAAAGATCAGCTCGTCCAGTACCTGCAGGCCTTCCGGCGGAAGTGTATACGCCGTAGTTCCTGCTGCTTCAATATGAAACAGAGGGGCCGCGTTAAGATGGGTTTTTGTAAACTCGGGGTAATGATAGGCTACAAAAAATTCTATTTCTTTAAAAGAATTCCTTGTGTTTTTCAGGGACTTCTGTAAATCTTTAAGTGAAATTTTATCATCTGAAAACTGCCGGGTATCTGATTTCAGCTGTTCCAGCCTATCTTTAAAATCCGCCAGCCCTTTATTGATTACCGTATTCTCAGTTTCGGCACCTCTGTGAACGGGATTGAAAGACATCACCGCAAAACCGATCAACAGGATAACAGCAGCCAAAGGGTAAAATTTCATGCTAATTTTTGCGCAAAACTACCGATAGGCAACGGATCAGATGTTACTACAGTTTTAAATTTAAATTAAATAATGTTTATATTCCAAAAACAGATTTACTGCTTACCGCATTCAACTCGTATCGCATAACAGGCTTCGGGTAGTTTTTTTTTATTAATTTTAAACTCCGAATCATATTCATTAATACGCGAACGGTCAGTTTTCCCGGCTCCGGTTTTAATCATGATGAAGAGGCTTGGGAACGATTTTTAAAACAATTTTAATTCAAATAAAAAACATATGCTTAATAAACTGGCGGCTTCAGAACTGGTTCTGAACGATGACGGAAGTGTTTACCACCTTAACCTTTTGCCTGAAGATATTGCTGAAAAGATTATCCTGGTAGGTGACCCGGACCGTGTGGCGAAAGTTTCGGCCTATTTCGATACGGTAGAAATCAGGAAAAATAAAAGAGAATTTTATACCCATACCGGAACCCTGCGCGGTGAAAGGATTACCGTTATGTCTACGGGAATCGGCACTGAGAATATTGATATTGTCATGAACGAGCTGGATGCCCTGGTGAACATCGATCTTAAAAACAAGGAATTTAAAACAGAGCATTCTGCATTACAGCTGTTCAGGATGGGAACCTGCGGAAGTGTAAACCCTGATGTAGAAGTAGATAACATGCTCGTCACCCGGAATGTGGTAGGACTGGACGGGCTTATGCATTTTTATCAGGATTATGAATTTGAAAATGAATTCTCAAGAAATTTTATGGACAGGTTTCCTTATCCGAAGATCAAACCGATGCTTTATTTTTCAGACTGGGCAGAAGAGCTGGGCAACCTGTACAAAGACGCAAAATACCACGGAAATACGGCAACTTTTCCCGGGTTTTATGCTCCGCAGGGAAGGCAGCTTCGGCTGAAAGCCGTAGACGATCAGTTTCTGGAAACACTGAATGACCTTGGTGTAACCAATTTTGAGATGGAAACTTCTGCCATTTATGCACTTTCCAAAATGTTGGGACATCAGGCGATTACCGTAAACAATGTCATCGCCAACAGGAGACGCGGCGAATTCTCTGCTGATCATCATGGCTCAGAGAAAAAGCTGATTACCTGGGTCTTGGATAGAATTATCAGGTAATTAAGTCTTGTGAAAAGACGAATGTGATATAATAATGACAAAAAGGATTTCAATGTTGAAATCCTTTTTGTTATAAATAAACTTAGCCTTTTTAATATTTAATTTCGATCTTGAATGGATCGTTTAAGTTCAGAATAACTACAGATAAGAATATCTAAATGTTTTTTAAAATTCATTCACCGTTATATAAAAATGGGAAGAATAAAGGCTTTCTGAATTTGCCGATATATTGGTAAGGTTAATCCTGATATTCGATGTTGAAGTCATTCTCGGATTTGAAATGGAAAATGAAGTGTTTCCTGCAAAATCCCCTGCCGGTGTAACGGTAATAGTGGCTCTTGTAGAATTCGGGATCAGGGCTGCCGGAATGGCAATATCCATGGTAACCGTTCGCTCTGACGCCAGGTTGTTAACAGAAACAGCCGGCCACGCTTCAAAACTGATCTGGTTTTTATTTACCGTTCCCCTGTCTCCCAATTTGTATTGCCCGCTCACGTCCAGCTTTGCCGTACTGTTGGGTGTAGAAGTACCGATGCCCACATTGGCATTATTGTCTCCCAGAACAATTGCATTATATTGGGAAGTGAATGCTTTATATCCGATAGCCGTGGAATTCTGCCCCATTGCAGCTGCCCCCGACCCTATTGCTGTAGACTGCTGTCCGGCGGTTACCGAGTTGTACCCCACTGCCGTTTCACTGTTGGTATTTGTTTTGGCACCATACCCTAAAGCGACAGACTGAAATCCCGCAGCCAAAGAACTGTTTCCCAATGCTGAAGATTCATTCCCTGTTGTTTTTGCATTGTACCCTATCGCGGTAGACTGAAAGGCATCTGAAAATGCATTGTTACCGATAGCCGTAGATTCATTTTTACCGGTTCTTGCTTTGTATCCGATGGCATTGGACTGATAAGCTTCCGCTCTTGATTTATTTCCGAGAGCAAGGCCTTCATTTGCTGTTACCGCAGCCTCATTTCCAACAGAAACACCCTGATAGGCTGAGCCCGAAATACCGATCGCAATACCGTTCTGCCCGGCGTTGGCTCCTGCCCCTAAGCTGACAGAGTTATCAACCCCGAATCTCCCCGCTTTTGTTGCATTCACTTTAAAAACCAGGTCATCAGCCGTATTGGTACCTAGTGAAAGATTGGTACCGGATCCTCCGTAATTTCCGGCATTAGTACCGGAGTTATTCCAGTTGGCGGAACTGTTTGAGGTTACCGGCGAGATAATTCCTGAGCCTGTGGAAATCATATTCCATTTAAGATTGTTCCAGTAGTAAAATCCCGTAGCACTTACGCCCCCCAGTCCGTTATTCCACACCATTAAGCCGTCTGAAGGTGAAGGAACGGTTATATTATCTGTAACTGATGTTAAAGCAATGCTTGGTAGCAGGACTCCTTTATTATTGGAATTAACGTGTAATGCAGCAGATTGATTGGGAGTCGTAGTGCCTATCCCCACCTGAGCGGAGACTTTATTAAGATTCATTAATATCAGGCATACGGATAATGCCTGAAGTGTTGTTTTCGTTTTCATTTTAAGTTATTAAACAGTTATTAATTTTGTAGTGCAAAGATAATACTTTTCAATAAAACACCTGTTTTTTTGCATTATTTTTATTCAAACACCCAATAGTGAATTAATATCACAAAAAACCCCTTTTAATCACTGTTTAATGAATGTGAACATAGAATTAATTCTATATTAAATCACTGTTTAAACCATACACAAAATGGTTTTTCAATAATTTTTAAATAATTCAATTTTACATTTATGAGAAATAATTTCACTAAAAATTGAATAAAGTATAATTTTATTTTAAAAATTTTTTAAAATTTTATCTATTTGCATCATTTTCAGGCGCTTAAAAGCACAGCAATTGCATTTTCAATTTTAATTATGCGGAAACAGCATTTCATTACCGTAAACAACAGTCTGTAGCCCGTATTAAAATCATCAACATTCCGGAACTGAACTTTTATGAAAAATTTAACAGTACGCGAAAATTTTAGGAATAGTTATTGTTTAATGATAAATATCAATAAATAACATAAACAAAATATTACAATTATGAACAATTCAGATTACAACAAAGCAGAAAATGCAGTTAACAACACAGAAGAATCATTAAAAAGCACAGCAACTGATGCAAAATGGAAAGTTGAGGAACTTGCTGACAGAGCGAAAGATTATATCAATGAAAAAAGAAATAACGATCAGGAAGCTCAGCAGGAAGACTGGTTTGACAGAGTAAAAAACAACGCATCTGATGCATGGGATAACATCAAGGATAAAGCGAATGATGCCTGGGAAAAAACAAAAGATGCATCAGAAGATGTAAAAGCAGAATGGAATAAGAAGACGAATTAAAATTTCAGTTATATAAATATTTTCAAAAAACGGGGCCTTTTTATAGAAGGCTCCGTTTTTTATTATGCCATCAACACAAATATTGCTACATTTGTATATTAATAAACATTAAAAAATTATGTCATACGGTTTACTTAAAGGCAAAAAGGGGATTATTTTCGGAGCCCTTAATGAACAATCAATCGCATGGAAAGTTGCAGAGAGATGTCATGAAGAAGGTGCTGAATTTATATTATCCAATGCTCCTATTGCATTAAGAATGGGAGAACTTAACGGGTTAGCAGAAAAAACAGGATCAGAAGTTATCGGCGCAGATGCAACTTCTATTGAAGATTTGGAAAAACTTTTTGATGCTGCAGTTGCCAAATTCGGTAAAATCGACTTTATTCTTCACTCTATAGGAATGTCTATCAACGTAAGAAAAGGAAAACCATATACAGAAATGAATTACGACTGGCTTGAAAAAGGCTGGGATATCTCCGCTGTTTCCTTCCACAAAGTAATGCGTGTTGCTTATGAAAAAGACTGCATGAATGAGTGGGGAAGTATTCTGGCGCTTTCTTATATTGCTGCTCAGAGAACATTCCCGGATTATAATGATATGTCTGACAACAAGGCCTATCTTGAAAGTATCGCCAGAACATTCGGTAATTACTGGGGAGAAAGAAAAGTGCGTGTAAACACCGTTTCCCAGTCGCCTACGCCTACCACTGCGGGAAGCGGAGTAAAAGGTTTCGGGAATTTCTTAGGTTTTGCAGAAGATATGTCTCCATTGGGGAATGCTACTGCTCTTGAGTGTGCCGACTACTGTGTAACACTTTTCTCTGACCTTACCAAAAAAGTAACGATGCAGAACCTTTTCCATGACGGAGGTTTCAGCAGTACCGGGGTTACCCAGAAAGTGATCAGTAAATATGATGCTGAATAATACGAACTGAAGTATTTAATATACTTATATGCCGGGACAGCTTCTGTTCCGGCTTTTTTATGGATAAAATCTGAAAAAAACCGGCGGCACCAAAGGTGCCGCCGATCCTAAAAAATAATGTAAATATGAAGTTCTTTATAAGATTACAGTCTGAATGGAATGGGCAGGAGCCGCAAGCTTTGCCGACATCCCTTCAATCCAGAGATTGGTATCGATATCCTGGTCAGAATCATTCATGATTACGGTAACCAGCTGTCCGTTTTCATTCATAAAGGTGGTGGAAGTAAGTGCAGCCCTGTTGGATGAGCTTCCGATTCTTTGGGCATTCGGTTTAATGAACTTTGAAACATGGCCTACATAATAATATTCATAGGTATAGTGAACCTCTCCGGTTTTGGTATCCGCAATAATCGGGGCAAAACAGAAATTCCCGACATGGTTCGGTCCTCCGGTTTCGTCCAGAAGCACATTCCAGTCTGTCCATAAAGCTGTTCCCTTGTTAAAATCATTGATCATATTTCGTCCGTACAGTTCCCCTAAGCTGACATCATAGATTTTAGCCATATCAAACTGTTCTTTGCAGCCTTCGGTAAAAGCAAGGAACTTATCCGGAAAAGCCCTTTGGGTTTCCAGCAGGTTATCAAAAAGCTGGGTTTTGTTATTCCAGGTTTCATACCAGTGGTAACCGATTCCGGCAGCATATTTTGAAGTCTCGGGATCGCTCAGCGTAGTGGTCGCTCTCTGGTAAATCAGGTCACGGTTATGATCCCAGATCATTACTTTTTTATCCTTATAGCCGTTTTTCCAAAGTGTCGGCCCAAGATTTTTCTTAAGGAACTCCCCTTCTTCTTCAGCCGTGTAGATACAGGATTCCCAGGTTTGTGTTGCCATCGGCTCATTCTGAACCGTCAGCCCCCATACATTGATCCCTCTTTTTTCGTATTCTTTAATAAATTTAGCATAATAATCAGCCCAGGTCTGATAGAATGCATTTTCCAGCCTTCCGCCTTTCAGCATGCTTTTATTCGATTTCATCCAGGCCGGCGGGCTCCACGGTGAAAAATAAAAAGTAAAATTATTACCGATTGCTTTCTGTGCTTCTTTGATCATCGGAATCTTATACTTTTCATCATGCGCCACAGTAAAGGTTTTCAGCGAGGTGTCATTGTCCTGAACATAGGTATAGGAATCGCTTGAGAAATCACATGAGTTCATATTGGTACGGACGACGGTGTACCCAAGTCCGTTCTTCCCGTAATAGGCTTCAATAATTTCTTTCTGCTTATTTTTCGGAAGCTTGTAAAAGGTTTCGGCTGAAGCATCGGTAATGGCACCCCCGATCCCGATTAATTTCTGATATTTAAAATCCGGATCCACAAAAATACAGGCATCCGTTTCCTTCGGCTGGGCCATTTTCTCAAATTTCACGGCTCCTTTATCTACCATTTTTTCGTTCGTTTTAGAACCGGTAAAAATTACTTTTGCTGTTTTCCCTGCATTTTTTTTCCAGTAGGTCTGTGCGTTTGCATCGAAAATCATTCCGATTACAAAGCAGCTTACAATTAACTTTTTCATTTATTTCTTCTTCTTTTTTCTATATATTAAACCACCCCCATCAAAAATTCCATGAATTTTCGACAGCTTTCCAAAGGATGGAAACTTAACACTAATCATTTTTATAAACCCTTACATAATCGATATAGTATTTCTGAGGAAAAACAGAATCATCAATCCCTTCTTTTCCGCCCCAGAATCCTCCGACAGCCAGATTCAGGATTATAAAATACGGCTGGTCAAAAGGCCACGCCGAATAGGTTTTCTCGGTATTTTCGCACGTGAAAAATTTCCGGTTATCCACGTAAGCATCAATTCTTTCCGGTGTCCAGTCTAATTTATAGACATGAAACTTTTCACTGGCATCTTTTACAAATACGGTATCCGTTTTCTGGGTATTGATTTTATGGTTATAATCTTTTGTATGAACCGAGGCGTGGATATATCCCTGGTTATATCCAACATGTTCCATAATATCTATTTCCCCGTCATTCGGCCAGGTTCTCATCTTTTCGCTCATCATCCAAATGGCGGGCCAGGTACCACGTCCTTTCGGAAGTTTTGCCCGGACTTCAACTGTTCCGTACTGAAATGAGAATTTTCCTTTGGTCAGAAGCCTTGCCGAAGTATATTTGCTGTTTTCCCAATTTTCTTTTCGGGCTTCAATAATCAGGTTCCCGTTTTCCATCCTTGCGTTTTCCGGACGGTCTTTGGTATAGAACTGGGATTCTTCATTTCCGAAACCGCTGCCGCCGATATCATAGTTCCATTTTGCAGCATCAGGTATCCCTTTTCCATTAAATTCGTCATTCCAGATCAGTTTCCTGTTGGGATCAGGTTTATTTGAAGCACAGTTCAGTGAAGAAAAAATTAATGTTCCTCCGATAATAAAATGAAAAATATATTGGAATTTCATACTCATAATCTGTGATTAGAATTAACTTGTTTATCTGAGGAAGATCATCAATTTAAATTAAAGGTTAAGATTCTTCAATCCTCCCCGCTTTTTCAAGCGTGACCAATTACCCTTTCATCATTAAAAATTAATGTCTTTTATCGCCAAAAGCGGGTTTTATCCCGCTCTCAGTAAAGTAAAAGTAACTATTATTTATTTTATCCAGTTAATTCTTTTGGTCTGGACATGCTGTGAATCAGTCCCGACCATAATGTCAAATTCCCCGGCTTCCCAATCATAATTCAATTCATCGTCATAGAACTTCAGGTTTTCCGGAGTCAGCGTAAAGTTTACCGTTGTGCTTTCCCCTTTTCTGATGAATACTTTTTTGAAACCTTTCAGTTCTTTTACAGGCCTTACAACTTTGCCTACGAGATCCCTGATGTACAGCTGCACCACTTCTTCCCCGTCGTAATTTCCGGTGTTGGCTACATTGACACTGATGTTCAGCGTCTGGTTGCCTTTAAGGCTGGCAGCACTTACATTCATATCGGAATATTTAAAATCCGTATAGCTTAAACCATATCCGAACGGGAATTTCGGGTCGTTATCCAGATCAATATAGGCCGAAACATAATTTCTGTCGGTATTGTTTTTTGCCGGCCTTCCCGTGTTGTAATAATTGTAATATACGGGAATCTGTCCTTCGGTCCTTGGAAATGTCATCGGAAGTTTTCCGGCCGGATTTACGGTTCCGAAAAGCACATCTGCAACAGAATTCCCTGCTTCCGTTCCCAGCCACCAGGTGTACATAATGGCCGGAATATGATCCGCAGCCCAGTCAAAAACCAAAGGCCTTCCGGCATTGATCATCAGGACAACAGGCTTTCCGGTTTTGGCAATTTCTTTTAACAGATCTTCCTGAACACCCGAAAAATGAAGATTGCTCCTGCTTTTGGCTTCACCGCTCATCGCATGGCCTTCGCCTAAGGTCATAATTACGACATCTGCTTTTTTTGCGGTTTCCACGGCTTCAGCAAACATGGATTTATCCTGATCATCAACGTTAGCTCCTTTTGCATAGAGTAACGTTGAATTTTTGTCCAGCTGATTTTTGATTCCGTCAAACTGCGTAACAATTCTCTGACTGTCATCTTTGAAGGCAACCGACCAGAAGCCGTGATTCGCAACCGTCTCTTTTCCGAAAGGCCCGATCAGCGCCAATGTTTTTACAGATTTTGAAAGCGGAAGAATATTTTTTTCATTTTTCAGTAAAACAATACTTTTTGAACCGAATTCCCTTCCGAATTTTCTGTTCCCTTTGTTGTTCAGCTGTTCTTTCTGCCTTTTTTCGCTGCTGAACCGGTAAGGATCATCAAACAGGCCCATCTCGAATTTTTTAATTAAAATCCTTCTCGCTGCATCGTCAATCAGCCTGGGATCAACCTTTCCTTCTTTAACCAGGCCGGGAAGCTCTGCCATGTAGGCGCGGCTTTCCATATCCATATCGCTTCCGGCAAGGATGGCTTTTTCCGAAGCTTCTTTATTGTCTTTTGCATATCCGTGAGGGACCATTTCGCCAATGCTTCCCCAGTCTGAAACCACAAAACCCTTATAATTCCACTGCCCTTTCAGCAAATCTCTCAAGATATACTTGTTTGCCGTGGCAGGAATTCCGTTGATGTCGTTAAATGAGTTCATAAACGTTGCCACACCGGCTTCTGCTGCTGCTTTGAAGGGCGGCAGATAGGTTTCATTTAACTGCCTCAGACTCATATCGACGGAATTATAATCTCTTCCGCCGACTGCCGCTCCGTACGCAGCGAAATGTTTTGCACAGGCCATAATCGCGTCAAGGTTCCCAAGGCCTTTACCCTGAAAACCTCTGATTCTTGCCAGACCGATCTGTGTTCCCAGGTAGGTGTCTTCACCTGAACCCTCCATCACCCTTCCCCATCTCGGGTCTCTGGCGATGTCAACCATCGGTGCAAATGTCCAATGGATCCCGTATGCCGAAGCTTCCGTGGCTGCAATCCTTTCTGATTTTTCAATCAAAGCCAGATCCCAGCTTGCCGCCTGTCCCAGATTCACGGGAAATGTTGTCCGGTACCCGTGGATCACGTCCTGCCCGAACAGCAAAGGTATTTTCAGCCTGGACTGTGAAGCCAGCTTCTGGAAATTCCTGGTTTCTTCCGCACCCGAAACATTGAGCATAGAACCCACCTTTCCTTTTTTAATTTCATCTAAAACCGTTGCCGAATTGGAATTCTGAGGACCAGTAGCGTATTCAAAACCGCTGTACTGAACCAGCTGCCCTACTTTTTCTTCTAATGTCATTTTAGACAGGAGCTCAGAAACTTTCTGATCGATTGTCTTCTGCCCGTACGCATTCATTCCAAATGCTGATAATAGTAATATGAATGAAACTTTCCTCATGTTTTTATTTTAAAAAATATAAGTGGCTGTAGAAACGCCCGGCATGGTAACGGCAGCGGTCTTCTGATTATATTTGATATTAAATGCTTTATCTCCGGTATTGCTGTTCTGTACAATTAAAACTGTTTTCCCCTGAGGTGTTTTAAAAGCGACCGTTGAAAGGTTATCCCCCTGTGTGGAAGCGATTCTCTGAGAATTTGCCGGAACGAATTTTGAAGCATGAGCAATGATATAATAGGCTACATTTTTATCATAACCTGCTGCGCCTGTAATGGTAACGGCACCTTTACACTGGGTACATCCGCCCGGTGTATGCGGTCCGAACGATGCATCATTCGCTACATTCCATTCCAAAGCGTTCCTGCTCCAGTTCCTCATGGAACCGATGATAACGTTTTTTACATGCCAGTCCAAATCTCCTGAGAAGTTTCCTGTAGAGCTCGTCCACTGTTCCGTAAAATACACATTTTTATTCGGAAAAAGATTATGAACGGTACCTAAGGCAGAAATATCTCCGGCGTATAAATGAAATGCCGAACCATCCACAAAAGGATTGGCAGCGGGATCATTTAAAACCGCCAGCGGATAAGCCGGGTTGTCGCAATTGTGGTCATAGGCAATAATCTTGGTATTGATATTGGCAGCCTGGAAAGCAGGCCCTAAATGCGCTTTGATAAATGTTGCCTGGTCGCCGGCGGTCATGTACATGCTCGGGTTGTTACCGGGATGTAACGGTTCGTTCTGAGGCGTGATGGCATCAATCTTAATTCCTTCAGCCTGCATGGCCTGAATATATTTTACAAAGTATTTGGCGTAAACACTGTAATATTCCGGCTTTAGGCTTCCTCCGATACTGTTTCCGTTATCTTTCATCCACATCGGGGCCGTCCACGGCGTAGCAAGGATTTTGATATTGGGGTTGATCGCCAGGATATCTTTTAACATCTGAACAACAGCCTGGTCTTTTGTAAGGCTGAACTGGGAAAGATTGGCATCAGTCTGCCCGGAAGGCAAATCATTATAGGTAAAAACCTCACTGTTAAGATCTGAAGCCCCGATACTGATTCTCAGATAGCTTATTCCGATTCCCGAACTGCTGAACAGGTCATTTAACAGTTCCTGTTTTTTGGCTGTACTCAGCTGATTGATCACCTGTACACTTCCTCCGGTAAGGGTATACCCGAACCCGTCCACCGTCTGGAATAGCTGTGAAGCATCCACCTCAATGGTTGTTCCCGTACCTGAGGCTCCGGAAAAAGCTGCATTGCCCTGCTGCTGAAGTTTTATGGACTGGTCTCCTTTTGTGAGCCATACCTGTACCGGATCTCCCGTACCGGTTCCGCCGCCATTTCCGGGATTATCATTATTTGATAAATCCGAAGACGTGCTGCTGCAGTTTAAAAAAGAAAGAAGTGCTACACCGCAAAGTGCAGCACCTCTAAAGAAACTATATGAATATTGTAATTTCATATTAAAATTTGTATGTAAGAATTATTGCATTCTGCGGAACTCCACTTTGTCTATGCTTAAGCTGTTGACGGTTTTTCCGCCGCATTTTATAACAAGGTAGACGGTTCCTGTGGTAGTTGCTGTAAATACACCTCCATTCTTGGAGCTGTTACATCCTACAGCTGAAACCTTACCTCCAAATTTACTTTTCCCACAACCATCCCATGTATTAATATTCCTATAAACCGTACCTCCAACATCAGTTCCTGAGGCCGGAATACTGCTTAACATATATACTTCAAACCAAGTATCTTCTAATGCTGTGTCGGAAGAAGCTACCATATCAATTGAATATTTTTGCCCAGCTACCACATTTACTGCCTGATAAATTGCCTGTTGATTACTATTGGACGCTACAATGGTTGCTTTGCCATTAGCAAAAACCCATTGTGCCCCTGTAGGACTGATTGTATGTATTGTCCACTTTGAAATTTCTTCCGGAGTATCAAATCTCCCTCCTTGAATAATATTTCCGGCAATAGGATCCGAAGTAGGAACAACTACTGTTTGATTTGCTGTGCCACCCACCTGTCCGCCAATTCCCATAGCATTATGCTGCAGAACATATGTTCCTGCGTCAGGAAGAAAAATATCTATTTCATTTTTACCGTTAACGAAGCCATCACCATCAATATTCCATTCAGAATTAATGAAATTATTATAATTTCTTTTTAAATGAAATTTGTTCTCAGCAGTCTTAGTAACTGTAAAGGAAGCGTCCACAGGAGATTGTGTAAGCCCTTTTCCTTCATCATCAATAGAATCCGGTGAACAAGCTGCAAGAAAAAACATTGCCGTACTTATAAAGAGCGTTTTATTAATATATTTAGTTATCATGTTTAATTATTTGTATTATTAATAACCAGGGTTTTGCACCAAAGCTGTATTAGTAAGTTCATTAAAAGGGATCGGAAGAATTTCATTTTTACCTGAAGTAAATCCTCGTGATCCTAATTTTGCAGGAGCATCTCCCCACCTTACCAAGTCAAAGAATCGATGACCTTCACCTACTAATTCTCTTCTTCTTTCGTCTTTAATAGCCTGCATAGAAACTGGAATAGAAGTTAATCCCACTCTTGTTCTCACGGCATCCAGCAAAGCCTGGGCTCTTGCACCTGTACCTCCTAATGCTTCAGCTTCCATCAGGTAGGTATCTGCCAATCTGATTGCAATATAATTCTGACGGAAGTTCAGTTCTGTGGCACCCGGTAAAGTAGATGTATCAGTAGTTCTAGGAAGATATTTATTTAGAAAATATCCTGTGTCTCTAAAGCCTGGAGAATATGTAATTTTATTCTCATCTTTTAATTTTTTAGCATTGAAAATAGTCGCATCTAAGCGCGGATCTCCCTGCATAAAATTAAATAAATCTGTAGTTATCGGGTTAAAACCCCATCCTGAATAAATTTTCGGAACCAATTCATGATTGGGTTGAGTGGTATTAACACCATATGAAATAATCCCAAGCATTACATTAATAGAATTTCCTTCATCTTTTCCTGATCCCCAGAATGACCAATCAGAATTCCCTAAATTAGTATGCATTACTTCCAGTATAGATTCTGTGGTAAATTTGTTATCTATTTTCCATAAATCTGCAAAATTGTTCACCAATTTATATCCGTATTGGCTTGTTCCTCCCGGGGTTCCGTTTACCATTTCAAACTGAGCCGCAGCCAAATTGTATTTTTTATCATACAAATAGATTTTCCCTAATATTGCTCTTGCCGTACCTTGTGTAATTCTTCCTTTCTCATTTGATCCGGAAGCAGTTATCATAAGATCAGATATAGAAGAGGTAATATCATTTTCTATTTGAGTATATACATCTTCAGGTTTGGCCTGTTTTATATTATAATAGTCATCATTAAATTTTATCGGCTGTAATATTAAAGGTACATTTCTGAAAATCCTCACCAATTCAAAATAATATAAAGACCTTAAAACTTTAGCTTCTGCAATAAATCTTTTTCTGGTTTGATCATTCATATTTGCGTTCGGAATTCTTTCTAATAGAAGATTTGCCCTTGCAATACCTTGATAATAGTCTTTCCAATAGCTCTGAGGCATGATGATCGGATTGATTGTAAAATTAGAAAAACCCTGGATTCCCGCTCCATCAGTAGAGCTACCTCCTCCTGAGTAAAAATCATCCGAAGCTGCATTAAAAAAGGTAACATTATTTTCAAATCCTCCTGAATACTTTCTTAGAAGGTCATATGTTGCAACTAATCCTGCAAAAGACTGTTCTTCATTTTTAAAATAATTTTCCGTATCAAACGTACCTGTATTCTGTACGTCCTCCAGATTACTGTTATTACAAGAAACTGCGCTAAAACCAATGCCTGCAAGCATTAAAACAGCTACGCTTTTATATATTAATCTTTTATTTTTCATTTTTCTTTTAATTAAAATTGAACATTAGCTCCAAAAAGGAAAGTTCTTGCTTGTGGATAATAAGCTCTGTCTATTCCGTAAGTATCTCCACCGGCAATCTCAGGATCATATCCTGTATATTTAGTAAAGGTAATAAGGTTTTCTGCTGTAATATAAAATCTTACTTTCCCAGCTCCTATTGTTTCCGATACGTTTTTTGGTAAAGTATATCCCAACTGTACCAATTTAAGACGCAGATAATCCCCTTTCTGTAAATAATGATCAGACATTCTTGTATAGTTTTGGTTAAGATCATCCATTGATACTCTTGCATTTGTATAAGAAGTTCCTTCCCCTGTCCACCGGTCTAATACAGCTGTCTGGTAATTGGCAGTCTGAATATCCAATCTTCTTAATCCCTGAAAAATTTTATTTCCAGCCTGACCCTGAGCAAACATCATTAAATCAAAGTTTTTATAATTCATATTTAATGTAAATCCAAATGTATATTTTGGTACAGAATTACCTAAATATACATAGTCTGCCTCATCAATTTTACCGTCGCCATTTACATCAGTTCTTATAAAATCTCCAGGTTTTGCATTAGGCTGGATTAACCCGCCGGCAGAATTTCTGTAAGCATCGATTTCTGCCTGATTCTGGAAAACACCTGCATTCTGGAAACCGAAGAATGAGCCGTATGAATAACCAATTTGCAGTCTCGAAACAGGACCCATTGATTGGAATGAAGCAAAATTATCATAAGGCTTGTCATCTTCCAATCTTATGATTTCATTTTTCAAATAGGAAAAGTTTCCGTTAGCAGAAATTCCAAAGTCTCCCCAGTTTTTTTTGTATCCTAAGCTTACCTCTACCCCGTCATTATTCATGTCACCGATATTTCTCCATGGGTTATTTGTTACCCCTACATAGCCAGGAATATTTACCTGTCTTAAAATATCCGTAGTTTTTTTTCTGAAAACATCAACTGACAAATCGAAATTTCTGAATAGTTTAAGATCTGCAGCAATGTTCAGCTGAGAAGTCTTCTCCCACTTAAGTTCAGGATTTTCTAATGTACTTGGTGCATACCCAATGTGTATGCTGTTGTCTCCGAAAGAATAATTACTTCCTGCAGTTAAGAAATTAGCAAACTGAAAGTTATCGATCGCATCATTTCCTAAAGAACCGTAGCCTCCTCTTAATTTTAAGCTGTTAACAATATTGTTTTCCGGCCAGAAATTTTCGTTAGAGATATTCCAACCTAAAGACATCGCAGGAAAAGTTCCCCAATGATAAGCTCTTGCAAATTTTGAAGAACCGTCTCTACGAATTGTTCCTGTAAAGAGATACTTGTTTTCGTAATCATAAACTATTCTACCAAAATATGAAGTTTTGTGGGTCTCTTTTCCATCCCAGGCATTTGTACTTCTATCCTTTTGAGGAATATCAAAGTTAAATGAAGCGTCCTGCCAATTCTCTGTAGGAAGATTTTGATAAGTGACATTTTGTCCCGAAGAAATATTGTATTCATAATATCCTTGTCCCAATAAAACATTTAAACTATGTCCTCCAAACTTTTTCTGATAAGTAATTGTATTTTCCGTACTCCATTCGAATTTTTTTTCATTTTGTCTGAAAAGACTATTGAATGTGTCATTTTTATAAGACGGACTTAAATAAAATCTAGGTGTAAATCCCTGATTTCCCCAATATGATAATTTCCCGTTTAAACTGGATTTGAAACTAAAATCTTTACTGATTTTTAAATCTGCAAAAACATTGGCAACCATATCATCAGACCAATTATATCTTCCCAACTGAGTTTTCTGAAAAGCCAGTGGATTAGACATTTCTTTATTTACCCAATGAGAAATTCCATAAGGATTCCCATATTCATCTCTTACGATAAACGGATTATTATAATCACTGGAAAAAGGCTGTTGAGAAATATCTGTTATCGTAACCGGAGTTGTAGGATCAAGATTTATTGCAGAACTCAATGGGCCTCCGAATTCGCCATTCGCATTGATACCTACCGATTTTGTATGTGTATAAGCGAAAGTCTGGCCTATCGTTAAGAAATCTAAAACTCTGTGAGTAGAATTTATTCTCGCATTAAGCCTTTTGTAATTTGAAATATCTCTCATTACAATACCTTCCTGCTCAAAATATCCAAAAGAAGAATAAAAAGTAGATTTATCACTTCCCCCACTGATACTGAAATCATGTGATGAACGTTGTGCAGTGTTGAAAATAACATCCTGCCAGTCAGTCCCTTGTCCTAATGTTGAAGTATTGGTAAACATTGGAGCCCTTCCATCGTTAACACTTGCTTCATTCATAATTGTTGCATACTGGGTGGCATTAAGCAAGTCCAGCTTACGAGATGCGCTTCCGACTCCGAAAGAGCCATTATAACTCATGTTAAGACGTCCTTTTGCGCCTTTTTTAGTTGTAACTAAAATTACACCTTTTGCAGCTGAAACTCCATAAATAGCAGCTGAAGCACCATCTTTTAAAACTTCAATTCCTTCAATATCCGTTTGGTTTAACCAGGCAATATTATCTACAACAATACCGTCCACTACCCAAAGCGGGTCATTACTTCCCGCTCCAAAACTGGTAATACCCCGGACTCTTACTGTTGGAGAAGCTCCCGGCTGTCCGGAATTTGATATTACCGAAACTCCCGCAGCACGCCCCTGCAATACCTGTTCTGGTCTTCCGGCAGGAATATCTTCAATATCCGATGCCTTTAAACTGGAAATAGCTCCCGTTACATTACTTTTCTTCTGGGTACCATAACCGATCATTACCACTTCCTCGATTTTGGTCTCTTTGGAAACGGTGTCATTCGTTGTGTTCTGGGCACTGAAATTTGCCGTAAAATAGAGCACGGCAACCATCCCTAAACTTCTAGATATTTTTACATTCATATACAGTTAGTTTTTTAATTCTCAAATTGAGACAATAAAAATATATTTTTTTTTAAATAATTAACATTATCTTAATAAATATTTTAATTTTTCCTTTATTTTTGGGACTTCAAAGGCCTATTTTTTATCGTACTTTTCATAAAAAATCATAAAAAAGAACAAAATTAATCCCCAAAATGATGACCAGCACTGCCCGAATCTCCCTTCCGCTGAAACTTACTTTTCTTATTTTTTCAATGGTGCTGAACTGTATGGGCCTTGTTATCCTGCAGCTTTCCGAGGCAAAAATCACCTTTGAAAAACTCGGTTTCCTGGAATCTTTTAAAGATCTGCCGATTGCTTTTATTTCCCTTTTTGCCGTAAATTTTATCAGCAGATTCGGGACTAAAAAATCACTCATCCTTGCCCTGTCTATTGTCGGGATCTGCTCATTAATCCTGCCGTTTGTAGAAGTATTCTGGTTTTATAAAGTATGGTTTGCCATCGTCGGGACCTGTTTTGCTATCGGGAAAATCTGTGTATACGGAATTATCAGGCATAATATTTCAGATGAAAAATCTTTGGCCAGGACCATGAACAGTGTCGAAGCTTCTTTTATGATCGGTATTTTCGTCGTGAATATCGGTTTCGGATCACTGATTTCCAGTCGATACTCTGAATTCTGGAAATTCGGGTTTTTATCCATTTCATTACTGTCGGCCATCACCATCTTCCTTTTTTCAAGGCTTCCCGTTTCAGAATCTGTCCGGGTCGAAAAAGAGAATATGCTCAAGGAGCTTTTAAAGCTAATTAACCCTTTGATAATCATATTTTTAGCGATTATTTTTTCCATTGTATTTATAGAACAGAGCTTCAACTCCTGGCTTCCTTCATTTTATAAAAACCACCTGAAGGTAAATTCTTTTTTTTCACTCCAGGCTACATCGTTAATGGCTGTTTTCTCCTATCTCGGAAGAATTATTACAGCCCATCTGATCCAAAGGTTTGCTTTGTCGAAATATTATATCGCCTGCATCTCGCTCATTATTCTGGTGCTGGCTACCATTAGCGGCATCCAGTTTTTCGGGACCGACGATGCCGGAATACTGCTGTTTCTGTTTCCCGTTACCGGTCTTTTCCTTTCGCCGCTCTATCCTGTCATCAGCTCAAAAATGATTGCCCGGGTTGATAAAAGCAGAACCAATCTTTTTACCTCGCTTATTGTTATTTTTTCATCCCTGGGAAGTTCTGTGAGCTCTATTATGATGTCTGTTCTGTTCGGAAACCAGATGCTGGGATATTATTCGCTGTATATTCTGTCGGCTGTTATTGTACTGCTGATCATAAGTTTAATTTATTTTAAACTTGCAGACCGGACTTTTGAAAAATAATTTTATTTTTACTGTCATGAAAGCCAAAAACGAAAAAAATAAAGAAACCCTACAGGAACTTATTGATACAAAAGACTTTGTAGCACATGTATCGGTAGACTGCACCATATTTGGTTTTCATAACAATATCCTCAAAGTGCTGCTTCTGAAGTACCACGACCTGAATCTGTGGTCCCTGCCGGGAGGTTTTGTCTTTAATGACGAAGATCTCCGCGAAGCTGCCGCAAGGGTTTTACACGAAAGGACACACCTTAAGGATATTTTCCTTAAACAGTTCCATACCTTCGGAAGAATCGACCGGACAGAGAACAACGTTCATCAGATTCTCCTCAATAACAAAGGCATCGAAGTCCCGAAAGACCACTGGATCTTCCAGCGGTTTATTACGGTAGGCTACTGTAGCCTGATCGACTTTTCAATGGCCAATACATTTCCTGATGCTTTTAACGAAAGCTGTGAGTGGTTTGAAGTGAACAAGCTTCCGCAGATGGCTTTCGACCATGACCGCATTATCGAAACCGGACTGGAATACCTGAGGATGAACATCAATACCGAAGTGGCCGCAAGCAACCTTTTACCGGAAAAATTTACGATGAAAGACCTGCAGTCGCTTTATGAAACTATTCTTGGGGAATCGTTCAGAAGAAATAATTTCCAGCGTAAGATATTAAGCCTTAATATTTTAGAAAGACTGGAGAAATTATATGACGGCTCTGCCAACAAAGCGCCGTATCTATACAAGTTTAAAAACAGAATTTACCATCCTGCCAATCAGTACCCTATTTCCAACAAAGAAGAAAACTGATACAATATCGCTTACTGCTGTCCTTTCAATTTAAGCCGCTCAGTACCAGCTGATAAAATGCATGTAAAAAAAGTTTCCATGAACTCATGAAAAGTGCTATTTTTAGGAAAATTAAATTACAATGTCATATTATCCCCTTACAAGCATTCCTGACTATTACGGGATTGATGCTTTACTTACCGAAGAACATAAGCTGATCCGCCAATCGGTCAGAGACTGGGTAGAGAGTTCTGTAATGCCGCGGATTGACCAGGCAGCCCAGGATCATACGGATATTCCGGGACTGATGAAGGAATTGGGGCAGATCGGGGCTTTGGGCCCTTATATTCCGGTTGAGTACGGAGGTTCCGGGCTTGATCAGATTTCTTACGGACTTATCATGCAGGAACTGGAAAGAGGAGATTCTGCCGTACGTTCAGCGGCTTCCGTGCAGAGTTCACTGGTGATGTTTCCGATTAATGAATTCGGTTCTGAAGAGCAGAAAAAGAAATACCTGCCTCAGCTGGCTGCCGGGGAAATGATCGGGTCTTTCGGATTAACCGAACCTAATCACGGTTCAGATCCGGGCTCTATGGAAACCAATTTTAAAGATATGGGCGACCATTACCTTCTGAACGGTGCCAAAATGTGGATCACCAATTCGCCGATTTGCGATATTGCGGTAGTCTGGGGTAAAAACGAAGAAGGAAAAGTGCAGGGACTGATTGTTGAAAGAGGAATGGAAGGCTTTACCACTCCGGAAACCCATAACAAGTGGAGCTTAAGGGCTTCAAAAACAGGGGAACTGGTATTCAATAATGTAAAAGTACCGAAAGAGAACCTGCTTCCGGGTGTTACCGGACTGAAAGGGCCTCTATCCTGCCTGAATTCTGCAAGATACGGAATCTCATGGGGGGTTATCGGGGCGGCGATTGACTGCTACTGTACTGCCGTTCAGTACTCCAAAGAAAGAAGGCAGTTCGGGAAACCGATCGGCTCCTATCAGCTGCAGCAGAAAAAACTGGCTGAATTCTTAACTGAAATTACCAAGGCACAATTGCTCTGCTTACAGTTGGGGAACCTTAAAAACGACCATAAAGCCACACCGGCTCAGATTTCAATGGCGAAAAGAAACAATGTGAAAATGGCTATTGATGTCGCAAGGGAATCCCGACAGATCCTTGGCGGAATGGGAATTATGGGCGAATTCCCGATGATGAGGCATGCGGCCAACCTGGAATCGGTTATTACTTATGAAGGCACCCACGATGTCCATTTGCTGATTACAGGCATGGATATTACCGGGATTAATGCTTTCTAAATATTGATAAATATAACAAACAAGTAAATAAATGAAGAGCCTGATATTTTATCAGGCTCTTTTTGTATTGCAGTAAAAAACTTGTATTAACCGGAATATGGTTTCAGCCTTTCAATAAAATTAATATCGGGATTCAGGATTTCTTCAATCAGGCTTTTTACCGATTTCATCGCTACATCAATATCTCCTTTTTCAAACTGAAGGGAAATTACCCCTTTTTTAGCTTCGGCAAAACTCCAGATCCCGGTCTCTATCGGGAATCCCCAGAATTCAGGGAGGTTCTGGACCACATACTGATAAATACACAGCTGCAGTGCCTGCTTCCGGTCATTGTTATGGAAATATTCATCTGCTTTGTCTTCATCTATTTTAACGACCAGGTTTTTGATCTTTGCCGTCTTATAATCAATAATCCGCAGCGTACCGTTCAGCCTGTCGATTCTGTCTATAAACCCGAAAAAAGAAATTTTATTCTGTTCATCAAGACTGAAATCAACCCCTTCAAATCTTTTTTCGATATCAAGAATTTCCAGCGTATTTCCGGTTTTCACCAGATCCAGATCGTAGTCCAGAATATTTGTAATTACTTTTTTAGCGATTGCCTTATGAATAAAGTTCATCCCTTTTTCATAAAACTCCGGCTGGTGCTTCAGCTTATTAATCGCACTTTCTATATATTGATCTATTGCTGCAATTGACTGCTTTAAATCATTTTCTTTTAACACTTTACCTTTTAATACTTCATAAACATCTTGAAGGGTATAATGCACAAGATTCCCGTAATTCCTAACCGATAATTCTTCTTCTATTTCGTCGCTTTCTGACGTATTCAGAATTTTGGAAAGGTAAAAATCGATGGGATTATACAAATAGCTGGTCAGATGGGAAGCCGAAACTTTCTTTTTCCACTGCTCAAGCCTCGCCAGTACAACCGGTGTTTTTGAAACTTCAATAGGCTGGGTAATGATCGGTTCAGATGAATTTTCAATAATCAGATGCTCAATATGGTGCGAGCTTTCCATTTCAATCTGCGTAATAAACCTGCTTTTTTCACCGGTATTGACTCCCGAGCTTAGTGCATTGAATAAAAGGTGTACATTCTGGGCATCCTGGATCAGGCGGTAAAAATGATAGGCATAAATACTGTCATTCTCCAGAAAAGTGTGCAGATCAAAAAACTTCCTGATGTCAAAAGGAATATAGGTGTTCTGGGAATTCCCCAGCGGTAATTTGCCTTCATTTACAGAAAGCAGGATAACATTTTCAAAATTCAGGAGACGGGTTTCCAGAAGCCCCATGACCTGCAGCCCCTGCAAAGGCTCTCCCTGAAAATCAATACTCTCCGAATTGATATGCTGGTTGATCAGGATTTCCAGTGTTTCCATTCTGATCTCGAAGCTGTAAGGAGAAAGCTGGTTCCTGATCATCCTGAACGCATTCTCGAAGTGGGAAACGTTTTCATACTGTATATCATCAATTTCCAGCCATTTTATCTGCTGGCAGAAGGCGATTAATGAATCAAGATAAATATTGGTTGACTCAGCTTTCTGAAGCAGGTTGTAGTATGAAAGCGCTCCCAGCAGTTCCTGCATGAGCTTTTTTGAAATATAAACAATATTCCTCTGTTCTATACTGGCTTTAAAATTATTGATGATCTGGTCATCCTCCACGGATTTCGGAAGCTCTTCCAGAATCGGGTAAACATCACGGTAATAATAGGAAGACCTGTTTTTTTCCAGCTGCTTCTGAAGATAGAACAGCTGCTTGACTGCATTGGAGAAGGAAAGGTTCTTCAGGGGGAAACCCATGGTAATATTCAGGTTCTGAACACCATGCATCGCATCCAGGCTGGCAGGAAGCAGGTTTTCATCCAATAGCACAACCGCCGTATTGGAGTAGGTCTTGTTCTCTATTTCGTTCAGGATTTCCGGAAGGATCTTGGTCTGGGTAATATTTCCGGATACTTCGTAAACTTTGATATTTTTCGGCTGGTTAAAATCTTCTTCGATCCATCCAAAAGGACGTTCATCGGTAAATTCTTTCCATATTCTATGGTTCCTCAGGAATTTCCCGGCTTCCTGCCTTTCGTCATCAAAATAATAACGGTCTGCCTGGAAAAAGCACTGGGCTTTGTTCCACTGCAAAAGGCTGCGTACCAGCTTCTCCTCTACCGGCGTAAAAGCATTGAAGCCACAGAAAATAAACTGCTGCTGTGTATTTTTAGCAAAATCAACTACCTTTTTATCTGCCGTCTCGTGGATCATTCCGGAGGTAGCCCAGTTTCTTTCCTGTAACCTTTTCTTGAGTACAGGCAGGTAAATATTCATGTTTTTCCAGAAAGTAAGGAATTTCTTTCTCGGTACATCATCATCTTCCCCTAAATCCTGCGCCCATTCCTTTATCCTTTCTTCATCAAACATATATTCAAGAACTGCTTCATCATTTCCTGAAAACTTCAGGATATCGTCCCAGTCCTTCTGTAACGTGGGGAACCACTTCAGGAATTCTGAAAATTCATCATTGGGAATCAGGTTCAGGCTTTTGTACACATCAAAGGCAAACAGCCACAGGGAAATCCCGTGAATTTCCTGCTTGTCGGCAATGGTACTTACGAGTTCCTCAATTGTATAAAAGTGAGGCAGGAAACCGGAATAATTGTTCTCCTCCAGGATCCGGCGGATGAATACAACCGGCCTTTTACCGGGCAGTACCATGTTGAAATCTGAGAGATCACGGTTCTGTGCCAGTAATTCTGTGATGACTTTATTTAGGAATTTCAAGACGTTTTATAGCTTTTGTAGTTTTCTAATTCTTCAGCAATAATACGATTATATTCCGACTGTTTTTCTTCCACCATCCCGTTTTTGGTTTCTGCATCATAGGTCTTCTGGAACGTCTGGTATTCTTTGAGGATGCGGTTGTAGATGGTTTTAAAATACTTGTCAAAATCCGAGGATGTTCTGATCTTCTCCGCAATTTCTTTCCGCAGCTTGCGCGCATAGACTTCTGCCGCGTCAAAATGTTTCTGCTCATGCAGAAGGACATAATTATTGATGCGTTTTACATCTTTCCAGGATTGGTTTTCATTAAAAACAGTCTCGACTTTTATTTTGATAGGGGCTTTTGGGTTTGAAGATTTCACGTAGGAGTAAGACCAGCCGCAGTTGGTATAGGCCACTACATTGGAGCCAAGCTGGTTGTTGGTCCTGCTTTTAAAATTATTCCAGGTGAGTTTCCTTCCTTCTTCCCAATATATTTTCTGTCCGTATAAAACACCGGAAAGCAGAAAACAGGCTGCAAAAATCCATTTCATTATTTATTCAACTACAATTGTTTTGGTGATCCAGCTGTTGCCGCCGTTCCAGAATTTAAAAGTATAGGTCCCTGTCTGGCGCGGGCTGAAATTAATCTGGCTGGCTGCTGTATAACTGTTTTGTGTACAGGGCCCGTTTGTACTGTATTTATAAGCGGTAACCGTCCTTGTCAGGTTATCGCTCTGAACATAATCATATCCATAAAACCCTTCACATTGGGACGGGTACGTGGAGTATGTCCTGATGCTCTGGATTCCGTAAACATTCATGGTATCATTAACAATTTTTACACTGTCAATTTTAATCTTATCTGCAGATTCTATCGTCTGATAGTCGTCATCGTTATGACACGATGTTAAAAATAACCCTAAAACCAATGCAGAAAATCCAGGAAAGAAAAGATTTTTCATAACTACAAATTTTTGATTATCAGTATTATTCCATCAAATAGTGTTCCCGGCAGCGTATATTTAAGAATTAAAATTACCTTTTGATACATAGACTACTTTTTTGGTATCAAAAAATTCTTCGTCAAAATAATTTTTAAGCAAAAAAATTTCACATCTCAGGCCGGCAAGCTCTTCGGCAAGGTCACCGCCTTTCAGATATAAGATCCCGTTGTGCCTGGAATTGAACTGCTCTTTTTCAAATTTGCCTTTCAGCCACTTTAAAAATTCCGGCATCTGCGTTACGGCACGGCTCACGACAAAATGGAATTTTTCCTTTACTTTCTCAGCCCTTCCATGAATGGCCGTTACATTTTTCAGTCCGGTCCCTTCTGCCACTGCCTGCACCACACTGATTTTTTTACCGATGGAATCAATGAGGGTAAATTGGGTTTCCGGAAATAAAATTGCCAGAGGTATTCCGGGAAAGCCGCCGCCGGTCCCGATATCCAGAACTTTTGTTCCGGGTGCAAATTCCATCACTTTTGCGATGCCCAATGAATGTAAAATATGCTTTTCGTACAGGGATTCCATATCCTTTCTTGAAATCACATTGATTTTTTCATTCCATTCATGGTACAGTTCTTCCAGTTTATCAAACTGTTGGATCTGTGTTTCTGTAAGTTCAGGGAAGTATTTTAATAGTAACGTTGTAGACATGTGAAATATTATAAAAAGCAAAAATAAGTTTTTATTCACATTGTATTCAAATTAAGAGCCTGTTTAAATGGATTTCAAAACATAATTTATCTCAGGTTACAGCAATCAGGCAGATTTTATTTAACCTCACAGGGAAGATATTTAAAATCGATGTCAAAAGTTTTTTCTAAAGTTTCAATACTAAAATTTAAACCGGCTCTAAGTTTTTATTATATATTTGTTCAAATGCAAAACTTTATGAATAAACTTTCAGAAAGGGTCGAGAGATTAGGATATTCTCAAACCTTTGTCATGTCAAATAAGGCCAGAGAAATGAAAGCCAGCGGAATAGATGTTATCAGCCTGACCCTGGGCGAACCGGATTTTGATGTGCCCGACAATATAAAACAGGCCGCTTTTGATGCCATCAACCAAAACTACAGCCACTACTCTCCTGTTCCGGGATTTTTAGAGCTCCGGGAAGCCATTTCCCATAAACTGAAAAGAGACAATCATTTAGAATATAAACCTTCACAGATCTGTGTGTCAAACGGTGCAAAACAGGCTATTTTAAATGTTCTGGCAGCACTTCTCAACGATGGTGACGAGGTCATCCTCCCCAATCCGTACTGGGTAAGCTATGATGAAATGGTAAAAATGATGGGTGGAACTTCCGTCATGCTGCCCACTTCTTATGTTACGGATTTCAAAATCACAGCCGAGCAGCTTGAAGAAGCCATTACCGATAAAACCAAAGCCGTGCTGTTCAGTTCGCCGTGTAACCCTTCCGGGGGATATTATACCTATGACGAACTGAAATCCCTGGCCAGAGTCATTGCCAAGTATCCCCATGTAACGGTAATTTCAGACGAAATTTACGAATACATCAACTACGAAACAAAAACCACTTCCATCGCTCAGTTTCCGGAAGTCTATGAGCAGACCGCCGTAATCAACGGAATGTCCAAGGCCTTTGCCATGACAGGCTGGAGAATCGGGTATTCTGCGTGTCCGGAATGGCTTGCGAAGGCCTGCGAGAAAATCCAGGGCCAGATGACCAGCGGGGCAAATACGGTGGCACAGAGAGCTTCCATTGTTGCTTTGAAAACCGATCCTTCGGAGTATAAATATATGATTGATGCTTTCCGTAAAAGAAGGGACCTGGTGTATGATTTAATCACAGAAATCCCGGGATTCAAGGTGGTACTGCCGAAAGCGGCATTTTACTTCTTTCCGGATATCTCCTATTACATCGGGAAAACACTTGACGGAATGGAAATTAAGGATGCCGATGATTTTGCGATGTTCATTTTAGAAAATGCCCATGTAGGATGTGTCGGCGGCGTATCTTTCGGAAGCCCGGAATGCATCAGGTTTTCATATGCGGCTTCAGAAGAAGATTTAAGGGAAGCAATGGGCAGGATAAAAAAACTATTGGCGAAATTCAGTTAAGCAAATCTCAAGAATCAAAAAAACACTCAACAAAGTTACCCATAATGAATTTTTTTAAAAGGATTACCATTGCAACAAGCATTGCTGCAGCCAGTTACTGCGGTTATGCCTATGGACAGGATTTCCAGTGGAAAGAAGCACAGGCTAACGGATATACATACAGATATGTAACGAATGATCCTACTTCGGCAAGATATTACACCTTGAAGAACGGACTGACCGTTATTTTAAGCCCGACCAAAAAAGACCCGAGAATCCAGACCTATATCGCAACCAAAGCAGGAAGCAAAACTGACCCTGCAGACCATACCGGACTCGCCCATTATCTTGAGCACATGCTTTTTAAAGGGACCAACCAATTCGGTTCGAAAGACTGGGCAAAAGAGAAACCGCTCCTGGACAAAATTGATGCGCTATATGAAAAGTACAACCAGACTACAGACGAGGCCAGAAGAAAAGAAATTTACAGGGAAATTGATAAGGTTTCCGGTGAAGCATCACAATATGCCATTGCCAATGAATATGATAAAATGCTGGCGGGAATGGGTGCAGACGGAACCAATGCATTTACTTCTTTTGAACAGACGGTGTACACCGAAGATATTCCTGCCAATGTTGCTGATAAGTTCCTTGCCGTGCAGGCAGAAAGATTCAGGGAGCCGGTCCTGAGGCTTTTCCATACGGAGCTGGAAGCCGTGTATGAAGAAAAAAACCGGGGCCTGGACAATGATCCGAGAAAAGTTTATGAAGCGATGTTTGCTGCCATTTTCCCGAATAACAACTACGGGAAGCAGACGACGATCGGGACCGTTGAACATTTGAAAAACCCATCCCTGAAGGCAATCCGGGATTATTTCAACAGTTATTATGTTCCGAACAACATGGGCGTAATTATGTCGGGAGATTTTAATCCTGATGAAATGATCTCAAAAATTGATAAGGCATTCTCCTACATGAAACCGAAAACGGTTCCTGAATATAAAATCGGGACGGAACAGCCGATTAATGCTCCTGTCACCAGAGAAGTCTACGGGCCGAATCCTGAAAACATTACCATCGGGTTCAGGTTTCCGGGTGCAACGACAAAAGAGGCAAGGATGCTGAATTTTATCGGAAGCATGCTGACCAACGGCCAGGCCGGACTGATTGATCTGGATCTTATCAAGAAGCAGAAGCTATTGGCAGCCTATGCCTCGCCGTATGTTTTAAAAGACTATTCGGTTCTGCTGCTGCAGGGAAATCCTATCGAAGGCCAGTCGCTGGATGAAGTAAAGACATTGCTGCTTCAGGAAATCGACAAGCTTAAAAAAGGTGAATTTTCGGATGACCTCATCCAGTCGATTGTTAATAATGAAAAGAAAAATACCATCCAGAAATATGAAAAATATACTTCAAGGGCAGAATCCCTGATGGATGAGTTTACTTCTGATGTAGACCACAAGACCCAGCTGCAGTATGTGGAGGAGATTTCAAAGATCACCAAAAAGGACATCATGGACTTTGCTTCGAAATACCTTCAGAATAATAATTATGTAGCAGTATACAAAAGGAAAGGTGAAGATAAGAATATTGTAAAAGTAGATAAGCCTTCTATCACGCCGGTATCCGTAAACAGGGAAAACCAATCCCCGTTCCTTAAAAAGATCGATGAGATGCCGGAAGCCCCGATTGCTCCGGTATGGGTAAATTTTGACCGGGACATTGCTAAAAATACACTGGGCAGCGTAGACGTACTTTCGGTAAAAAATACAGACAATGCTTTGTTCAGGCTGTATTACTATTTTGATTCGGGAAGATGGAATAATAAAATCCTTCCTTTAGCGGCAGAATACCTTCAGTACCTGGGCACGAAAAACAAATCTTCCGAGGCCATTAGCAAAGAATTTTATAAACTGGCTTCCAGCTTTAATGTAAATGCAGGCAATGAAGAAACGTATGTTACCGTAGAAGGCCTGAATGAAAACTTTGACCAGACCGCAGCTTTATTTGAAGACCTTATCAAAAACTGCCAGCCGGACCAGAAAGCTCTGGAAGCTTACAAAGCGAGGGTGAAAAAATCAAGAGCCAATGCCAAGCAGAACAAAGGATCCATCATGAACGGACTAAGAAGCTACGCGCAGTATGGCCCTCAGAACCCGTTCAACAATGTGCTGAGCGATGCGGAACTGGATGCCCTGAAAGCGGAAGACCTGGTGAATATGCTTCATGACCTTTTTAATTTTAAGCATAAAGTGTTATACTACGGTCCGAAATCCGGCAATGAACTGACCGCTTCTTTAAAACCGGTTCATAAAGTATCCGGTTCACTGAAAGAAATGCCTAAGTCAAAAACTTTTCTACAGGTTCCTACGGATAAAAACAAAGTGCTGTTCGCGCATTATGATATGGTACAGGCAGAAGTGTTCTGGGTGAGGAACAGTGATCCTTATAACGCAGCCATCACTCCTACCGTAAGTTTATTTAACAACTATTTCGGCGGCGGAATGGGATCTGTGGTTTTCCAGACCATCCGGGAATCCAAAGCACTGGCGTATTCCACCTACTCTTATTTTTCGCTTCCGGGCAAGAAAGAAGATAAGGATATGATTACGGCCTATGTAGGAACCCAGGCTGATAAATTCAATGAATCTACCATTGCGATGAATGAGCTGCTGACCACCCTTCCGAAATCCGACCAGCTGTTTGAAACGGCAAAAAGCGGACTGAAGAAATCCATTGCAGCCGAAAGGATTACCCAGGACGGCATTATTTTTACGTATTTAAGAGCGCAAAAGCTCGGCAATACAACGGATATCAGGAGGAATACCTATGAGCAGGCGCCGAAGCTGACGTTTACTGATATCAATAATTTCCACAATAAGGAAATGAAAAGTAAAAATTACACCTACTGTCTGGTGGCATCGCAGGATAAAGTCAGCGAAGCCGATATGCAGAAACTTGGTGAAGTGAAAAAACTTAATCTGACTGAAATTTTCGGTTATTAAAACGAAAAGCAGCTGCCCGGGCAGCTGCTTTTTTTTACCGGCAGTCTATTTACGGTCGGGTTCAATAGAATTATTGTTTTCTTTAATCTGCTTCTGCACATTTTTCGTCAGGGTTTTATATCCATGGAAATCCTACTAATTTCTACTTAATTTCCGTTACTTTGTTCAAATTCTCCGGCTTAGCAATAACAACAAATATGTCATACAATCATTATTTATTAGTAACAGCTTATAAATCAAACAGAGGCGTTTCTGTTGCAGTGGGTACATCAGAGATGGAGCAGACAACATATTTATCAGATATGAATTTACGTGAGATAACAGATACATTAACTGAATTGAATGCCGTTATTGCAGGACAGTTAGATTATTTAACTTGGGGTACAGATTTGTTGTATGTATCTTCTGAAGCTGCTCTATCTCAGTACGTACGATACGATAAAGTAAAAAAAAACCAAGTGTCTACTCTAAGCCTAAGAAATTTTTTAATAGAACTGAAAAGTTTCAAAGAGCAGTGTCAGGCTGGAGACTATTACAAAACCATAATCGGGCAGGCATTTACAGCAGTCAAGGCTGATCCTTCCCAATATAAAAGATGGGCAACTCACGATTTACATTATTTAATTACTTTGAATAATATAACAATTACTCTGGTATTGGAAGCCAATGATTTTAATTTATCAGTTGGACAATACATTACTCAATTAAAAAAAGATTTTAATGAAAATTTTAAAGATAATGAGTACTACAATAAATTTTTGAATAGTAATAATAAACTGATTACCGAACAACTGACTACTCAAATGAGTAGTTTTTAAAACTTTAATTATGCCTGTTAGTAAAATTACATATAAGCAAAATATAGGTTTTTGGGTAGAAGAAACCTTTATGCAATTAATGTATCATTACATACACGAACAATTAGTAAAACCCCAATATTTGGTTAAAGATAAACATATACTGTTAAAATCTATCAGAGATCGTATAAACGGCTATTTTATTGGATCAATGTCATTAGGTTGGAGAAACTTTATAGAAACTAATTCGGAGATCCAAACTATGACACAAGTCCTAGAAAATACTAAGATGACGTTGAATAGTAAGGGAGAATATATTTCTGTAGGAGAGCTTCAAAATATTTCAACTGAAGATGTCGAATTTAAGTTATATTTTTCAAACCCTTTTCCAACTTCAGATCTTATCGAAATTTTAAATGCATTAATTCAAATGTTAAATGGTTCTTGGACCTCTACAGATTATAATATGCAGATTGATTTTATTTAAAATATTTTCATAAACGAATGAATGTAATATTCTACATGGATAAAATATTTAACAGTACTAAAGCAAAAAGAATAAACAATTTTTTCATAGCATAATATTTTAATGACTAAAATACAAAAAAGAGATGCAATAACACATCTCTGATAATTACACATGCCCTCAAAATATTTATTGGTAATCTATTCTGTGATTAAGTTCAATGGGGTTATTATTTTCTTTAATCTGTTTTTTTGTTTTATCAGTCTGAACTTTCATATCAGGAGTGACAGCACCTCCTGCTCCATCGTACACCTTAATAGGAAGACCTGAAGATTTCATACGGGCAAATGGGTCAGAATAATAATTCAGAGCTACTGTATTGAACTGCTCCCAGGTGAACACTTTCCCTTTATTTCTGTGAAAAATTTCTCCATTTGAATTTTTAATTTCAGTTAAATTGAAAATAAAGTAGTTCTGCTCATCTGAAATTTTAATAATTATTCCGGGTAAGCCTTTGAAGACATATGGACCTTCCGGAATTGGAATATCAGTGCTAAACCAGGCTGTCCAGTTTCTGCCTCCATAATTTACTTTTGCTTTCTGGACATTAAAAGTTGCCATTTTATCTTTTTCGGGTAAAATTTGCCAGTCCAGTTTTTCATCAATTTTTATAGAATAAATATCTCTGTAAATTGTTAAGATACTTTTATACATTTCATTTTCAGGAAAATGCTTTATAATATAAAATTGGTTTTCTAATGTTGTACCCCTGCCTAACCCAAGACCTGTTGCTGCTATCAGAGAATCAGATTCACGGTCTCGTTCTGTTCTGAAAACAGATATCTTTTCATTTTCAATATCCAATACCATTTTTTCCGTAATGGCATTATCCTTCAAAGAATTAGGCTTATAAGTAAGATCATATTTAAGAACCTGTTTTTGTCCATAAACATTACTATAAAATAAAGTAACAAAAATGAATGCTCCTGTTTTTAGAATTTGGTTTACATTTCTCATGATGCAATAATAAAAAATAATTAGAAAAATCGGAGGCAAAATTTTATGCCTCCTGATTTATTTTATTGGCATCTGTTTCCCCACTCTCCACCAGGACTGCATTGGAACCATCCGCAAGTAAGGCCATATTGTGAACATCCATCACCTCCATTCCCACCATTTGGCATACACATATCTGGACAATTACTTCCTTCGGTATTCCCAGGCAGACGTTTTCCTCCCACTAAAGATTTCAAATCATTTCTCGAAAGTTTTTTTAGATTTTTCATAATTCAACTGTTTTAAAAATTAAAAATTCATTTTTTACACTACAATTTTTTCCGGATCAATTGTTTTACGAATTTGAAAATTCTTTATACCTTTACCAATCAGTAAATTGATTATTTCAACCAGAAAACTAATTACATCTAAGATGGATATCGGCACTAAAATCAAAAATTTAAGAGAAGAAAAACATTTGTCACAAAGCGATCTTGCTTTTGAGTTAGGCGTTTCCCAGGGAACTCTGCACAACATAGAAAGCGGAAACTCCAGAAAGATCGATTTCCTCTTGATGGATAAAATCTGCCGGTTTTTTGATAAGGATTTTGAATACTTTTTAGATGCTAAAATGGTGAACAATGTAAATGAAAATCATGGTCAGGTTGGCCAAATAGGTACAGTAAATAATTTCCCGGATAACTTTCTCGAAGAATTTAAAAAACTGGTTGAAAAGAACCAGATCAATGAAAAGATTATTGAAGAACTCAAAAGCAGGTTCGAAGATCAATAACAATACCATAAAGCTCTGCATGCAGGGCTTTTTTCAGCAGAAAATCCAAAAACGTCAATAGATTTTATTTATCAATATCAAATTGTTCGATAGATAAAATAGCTATATATTTGCAACAGAAATTTAAATAAAAAACAAGAAATTATGTCTTTAGTAGGAAAAAAATTCCCGAATGTAGCAGTTGATGCTATGTCAGAAATGGGTGATGATCTTAGAATCAATATCTTTGAAGAAGCAACTGCTAATCAGCAAAAAGTTCTTTTATTCTGGTACCCGAAAGATTTCACTTTCGTTTGCCCGACTGAGCTTCACGCATTTCAGGAAGCTTTAGGTGAATTCGAAAAAAGAAACACCAAGGTAATCGGTGCATCTTGTGATACCAACGAAGTACATTTTGCATGGCTTAATGTATCAAAAGATAACGGAGGAATTGAAGGGGTAACTTACCCGATCCTTGCTGATACGCACAGACAGCTTGCCAACCTTTTAGGGATTGTTGACCAGGATTTCGAATACAATGAAGAAGGTGAAGAAGTGTTCACAGGATCCAACGTTACCTACAGAGCAACGTATCTTATTGACGAAACCGGAAAAATTTTCCACGAGTCTGTAAACGATATGCCTTTGGGAAGAAACGTTAAAGAATACCTTAGACTGATTGATGCTTATACGCACGTTCAGAAGCACGGTGAAGTTTGCCCTGCAAACTGGGAAGAAGGAAAAGAAGCAATGAAAGCCGACAGAAATTCTACCGCTGATTATTTATCTAAAAACTAATCAAATAATGTAACAAAATAACAGTGTAGCAATTTAACAGTAAAGGCTGCCGCTTGATTCCGGATGAATTATTTGGTAAACCGGTATTATTAAATTGCTGCATTGTTTGTTTTATTCTTAAAAAATAAACTTATGTATACAGAATTAACAGAAGATACGCTGCAGTCTATTGTCAGCGAAAATGAAAAAGTAGTGGTGCAGTACGGAGCTACATGGTGCGGGAACTGCAGGATCATGAAGCCGAAATTCAAAAAGTTAGCTTCTGAGAACGAGAGCATCCCTTTCCTGTATGTTGATGCGGAAAAGTTACCGGAAAGCAGAAAATTAGCCAAGGTTGACAACTTGCCAACGTTCGCGATTTTCAGAAACGGAGAGCTTGTAAACCAGGTTCAGAGCAACAAAGCAGAAAGTTTAACTGAATTATTTAATGAATTGTAATTATGAAGCTACCTGTAATCAGACAGTTTTATCAGAACCAGACTCCGGAAAACCTGGAGAAAACACTGGAGGTTTTAGAAAGTTTCTCTGAGTTCAGAGGAACCAGTGAAGAGGACCTGAATGTAGCCGGAGAATTGATTACCAATATCTGCGGAGCCCTTGAAGTTCACGCTGCCGTACAAAGCGGAATGAGCGAAAAGGATGCCTTAAATTCATTTGCCCAGAAGGTATTGGGATCCATTGATAAATAGTTTTAAATTTAAATATTGCAAGATTTTAATATTTAAAAATTTCCGGGAACCAGCATTCCTGGAAAAAAAAATCCCGATGAATTAACATCAGGATTTTTTGGGTTTATTAAGTCCGTCACCAATTTCCGGCAAAAACTCATAACTCATAACTTATAACTCATAACGCTTATATCATTCCGCAAACCTCAAAACACAGCTTCATCAAATCAACCTGTTGATTCACCTTTGCTCCCTTAATACAACATTCCCCAAAATTAAAATTTGCGTTAAAAAAACACTACAGGCTTCACAAATCATACGCATGTATTCGGCTTCTATCTATATCAAAATAAAATCCCAATGAATCTACATCAGAATTTAGGTTTATTAAGTCCGGCACCAATTTCCGGCAAAAACTCATAACTTAAAATTCATAACTCTTATATTATCCCTCAAAACAAAGCTTCATGAAATCAACCTGTTGATTCACCTTTGCTCCCTTAATACAACATTCCCCAAAATTAAAATTTGTGTTAAAATACGACTATAGGCTTCCACAAATCACACGCATATATTCGGCTTCTAGTTATGGAAAATAAAATCCCGACGAATCTACATTAGAATTTAGGTTTATTAAGTCCGGCACCAATTTCCGGCAAAACTCATAACTCATAACGCTTATATCATTCCGCAAACCTCAAAACACAGCTTCATCAAATCAACCTGTTGATTCATCTTTGCTCCCTTAATACAACATTCCAAAATTAATCTTTGCGTTAAAAAAACACTGCATATTTTCACAAATTACACGCATGTATTCGGCTTCTATTTATGGCAAAATAAAATCCCAATGAATCAACATCAGGATTTAAAGGTTTATATGTAAATCATAAATTCGTACGAATTCATAACTCAAAACTCATAATTCATAACTCTAATCAACTTCTCCTGCTCATCAGAATACTTAAGATATACCAGAACAAAAGCATAATCGAAGCAAAAAGCTGCAGCGATGCCCCTACATACTGATTGGTGCTGTAAGAATCTTTCAGCTTGCTCGTCTGGTACAGAATGGTGGCAGAAGCAAGAATTACCATTCCTACTGAAAACCAAAGTCCAAGATTAAAACCGAAAAGCATTCCGCCTGCGATTAATCCGATGGAAATAAACCCTCCGATAACAATGATATTTCTGAGGAATGAAAAATCTCTTTTTGAAGTAAAGGCGACGGCTGAAATCCCTGCAAACATCGCGATCGTTAACATGGCAGCCTGAAAGATCACCTGCGGGCCGGCGTAAAGCGTGGCTATTTTAATCAACGGAAGAAAAATAACAGCTTCCAGGATAACATAAAATCCAAGGCCGAAATACTGTGTGGATTTGCTTAACGAAAGCGACCATTTGGTAGCCAGCACCGAAGCCAGCCAGAATACCCCGATAATCAGCAGCCAGAGATACCGCTGGGCAAACATGGCAAAGATCAGCTGATCCGGAACCATCTGTAACAAAACAGTTTCTACCCCGATAAAGGCTAAGATTGATAAAGCAACGTGCAGATACGTTTTCCTGTAAAAGCCCGCTTTGTCCACATCTGAAGAATGTGCGACTAAAACATCTGTCATCATAGTTATTTTAATTTATTTTAAATTCATTTTTAATCAACAAGCAGTAATTCAACTAAATACTAACTTCTAACCTCTAAAATCACTTACTGTACTCCGGTTTCACGCCGAGGATTTTCCCGTCATTTTCAAAAATCACCGTGATAATATCCCGTGGCGGATCCAGTGTATCATCAGTATACTTGTACTGGATGGCAGGATAAGTTTCGTTATCCAGTACTTTCTGGTAGCCGGATTTATATACTTCCGTTTTTCTTTCAAAGCTGATGCCTCCTGAAAGCTTCCGGATGATATCGTCGTTCACAATATCTTTCACTTTATCAGAAAGCAGATTATTGACCGCATTTTTATCGGAAGCCTTCAAAGCCGCGACAAAGTTCAGAAAAGACCGATTATATACGTCGGTTTTATCCCTGCTCAGCTCGGAAGTGAGTTCAATTTTCTTGCTTTCAACGATTTTTATACTGCCTTTCTGTTGGGAAAAGGCCAGCTGAAAAGCTAAAACGGCGGCTGCCAGAACTATTTTTTTCATATCACAATTCATGATGGGTTGACAGCAAGATACGAAGAATTATATTACCGATAAAAATTTCATCGTGTCCACATTATCCGCATACGTATCCAGTCCTGGGTTCTGCGCTTCCCCTAACGCTACGGAATCCAGTCCGAGTTCATCCTTTGCCACAATGCACTGGATATGTTCTTCATTTTCAGCAATAAAACTGTTTACCTCTTCAAGGGAAGAATACCTGCTGAAATTAATCACCGACAACGGGCTGAAAATCTGGTCATCTTCTTTCAGCATGACAAAATTATTGTCCCAGAACAAATCCCGGTTCAGAAGATAAACCGCCCTGTTGTAATCATAATTATTGGCGTACTTATGGTGGTTGATGATATCCTGAAAATCCACAAAGCTCTCAAACAGACGGTCAATTAAAAAGTCATCCGGAATAAAAAGCCGGGTCACGTTCCTGCACCCCAATCCGAAGTACCGGAAAATATCGGTTGCCAGAAGCTTCAGCTCCTCTTCCGTTTCATCCCCTTTCAAAACAGCCACGGATGTTCTGTTCTTTCTGATGATATGCATGCTGTTTTTGAAATAATATTCCAGGTACCTTGCGGTATTGTTGCTTCCGGTGGCAATAACGGCATCAAAATTCTCCAGCCGCTCCACAAATTCAAACTGAACGTTCCCCTCTGAGAATTCATTCCATTTCTTCAGTAAGAAAGGAATCATGTACCTGTCTTTTGACGACAGCTTGATTACGGGAATGTGATTGCTCAGCACAACGGAAATCACATCATGGAAACCAACCAAAGGGATATTTCCGGCCAGGATCAGCCCTACCCTTTTGGAAATCTTTGAAATGGAATATTTGCTGAGCCAGCTGTTTATATTTTCCCCGGTAAGCAGGTCTGCCCACTGCTGAAAAGCAAATTTCTGGTTTTCAATGGTAAACCACGGATTTTCAATGGCTGTTTTGTTCATTAAAAGCTTAAGATCAGAATCAGATCCGTTATTATCCTCCTGATTTTCCGCTAAAAAGTCTTTGATATAGCTGCTAAGCCGCGTAAGTCCTAAAACTTGATTTTCAATATTCATAATTACTGCAAAATTGGGGAATATTTTGTAATTTTGTGCAAATTTAAAAAAAATTAGCGATGGCTATTAAAATAACTGATGAATGCATTAATTGCGGGGCCTGTGAGCCGGAATGCCCGAATAATGCGATTTATGAAGGAGCGGTAGACTGGAAAGCTTCAGAAGGCACTGAACTTAAAGGTACGGTAACCATGCCGTCCGGACTTACCATCAACGCAGATGCTCCGCAGGAACCTGTAAGTGATGATGTCTATTTCATTGTTACCGATAAATGTACAGAGTGCAAAGGCTTCCATGAGGAACCTCAGTGTGCCGCAGTCTGCCCTGTCGATTGCTGTGTGCCGGATGAAGACCATGTGGAATCTGAAGAAACACTGCTGAATAAAAAAGCATTTTTACACGGAGAATAAAAACTGCCGTCTCAATCACCATGAGACGGTTTTTTGTAGATAAAAATCAGAATTCATCAATAAGAAACGATAAATGAAACTGTAAAAACAAAAGTTTACAGCAAACCAAAAAATAAAAATATGAGCAAAAAGCACAACTTCAGCGCAGGACCATGCATCTTACCTCAGGAAGTATTTGAAAAATCGGCACAGGCGATTCTGGATTTCAACGGAATGGGGCTTTCTCTTCTTGAAATTTCACACAGAAGCAAGGATTTCGTAGCCGTTATGGACGAAGCCCGCGCCATTGTGAAAAGACTGATGAACCTGGGTGATGATTACGAAGTACTGTACCTGGGAGGCGGCGCGAGCCTGCAGTTTGCCATGGTGCCTTACAACCTGATGAAGGTGGGCGGAAAAGCTGCATATACCGATACCGGAACCTGGGCTGCAGGTGCCATTAAAGAAGCTAAAAAAGTAGGGACGGTAGACGTGGTAGGTTCTTCAAAAGAAGAAAACTACAGTTTCATCCCGAAAGATTATACCGTAGGTTCAGAATATGATTATTTCCACTGTACCTCAAACAACACCATTTACGGGACCCAGATGAAATCTTTCCCGGACGTGGATACCCTGATGGTCTGTGACATGAGCTCTGATATTTTTTCAAGACAGCTTGATTTTTCAAAATTTGACCTGATCTATGCCGGTGCCCAGAAAAACATGGGGCCCGCAGGCGTTACCTTGGTGGTGATCAAGAAAGAAATCCTGGGTAAAACAGGAAGAGAGAATATGTTCTCCATTCTTGATTATTCCCAGCATATTGCCAAGGAATCCATGTACAATACACCGCCGGTTTTCCCTGTCTATGCATCGTTACTTACTTTACAGTACCTGGAAAACAACGGAGGAATTGCAGCAGCCGAAGCAAGAAACGAAGCAAAAGCAAAACTTTTATACGACGAAATCGACAGCAATCCTTTATTTGAAACCTTCTGCGTGAAAGAAGACCGTTCGTTAATGAATGTATCATTTAAATTAACGGATGATAGCAGGAAAGAAGAATTTGATGCCGCGTGGAAAAACCCAGGAATCAGCGGGCTGAACGGCCACAGAAGCCTCGGCGGATACAGAGCCAGCCTTTACAATGCCATGCCGATTGAAAGTGTACAGATCCTGGTAGATGCCATGAGGTCTTTAAGGTAATGTAAAGATTAAAAAACGTGGATTAAAGGGGTATGAACATTATTTTAAATTTTCTTAATTTGCAGGAATGATTTAGAATTTTTGAATACCTCATTTTTTAATCTTCAAATCAAAATATACGAACCATGAAAGTTTTAGCTAACGACGGGATTTCTGCAGCAGGAGAACAGGCACTGAAGCACGCAGGAATTGAAATACTGGACAACAGGGTGGCACAAAACCATCTGATCGGTTTCATTAACGAAAATAATGTGGATGTCCTTCTGGTTAGGAGTGCAACCAAAGTAAGACAGGAGCTTATTGATGCCTGCCCGGGCCTTAAAATCATCGGAAGAGGAGGCATCGGCATGGATAATATTGATGTAAATTATGCGATTGACAAGGGCATCTACATCATCAATACCCCAACTGCTTCTTCAAAATCCGTAGCGGAACTGGTGTTTGCCCATTTCTTTTCTCTGGCGAGGTTCCTTCATGAATCCAACAGGCTGATGCCGCTGGAAGGGGAAACACATTTTGATGCCATGAAGAAGTCATTCAGCAAGGCTTATGAGCTTTCGGGCAAAACGTTAGGGGTCATCGGTTTTGGAAGCATCGGCCAGGAAGTTGTTAAAATGGGAATTTCTCTGGGAATGAAAATTAAAGTCCTTACCCGGAAGCCCAAAACGGAAACCCTTACCCTGGATTTTTTTGACGGGCAGTCCGTAAAATTTGAAATTACTTCAGACAACGATATGGATGCCTTCCTGAGAGAATCTGATTTCATCAGCATCAATACGCCGAAAACCACAGAGTATATCATTGATACGCCTCAGTTTGAAAAAATGAAGGACGGCGTGTATATTGTAAATACGGCAAGAGGCGGCGTCATCAATGAAGTGGCACTGATTGATTTTATTGAATCTGAAAAAGTAGCCGGTGCCGCACTGGATGTTTTTGAAAACGAACCTAACCCGGAGCTGCCGCTGCTCATGAATCCTGCGCTTTCGCTTTCCCCACATATCGGTGGAAATACGGTGGATGCACAGGAAAAGATCGGAGCTGAATTAGCGGAACAAATTATTAAGATAAAAGAAACTATACTATAAAATATGCCTATTTTTAAACCTTTTCGTGGAATAAGACCTCATAAAGACCATGAGAGCACCTTCCCTACCCATCCTCTTGACAACTTCACGCAGGAAGAGATAGCGGAAAAAGCTCAAGTTGAAGACACTTACATCAATATGATCAAACCGTACGTTGTAAGTAAATCCAAGGACATCGACAGGAATTTAAGAAAGATCCGGTCAACATTTGAAGAACTGATGGAGGAGAAAAAACTGGTTCAGGACAATTCTTCCTACTACCTTTATGAGCAGATCTACCCCACCAAACAGGTTTTCAGAGGGCTTCTGGGCTTAGCGAGCATTGAAGATTTCTGGAGCGGCAAGATCAAAAGGCATGAAAGCACCATTCCGCAGAAAAAGGAAAAACTGGCCCATTACCTGGAAAAAGTAAACCTGCAGGCAGAACCTGTACTGCTTACCTACCCTTCCAATTCCAAGATCGAGCTGCTGATGAACCACGAGGAAAAAAATGTTCCTATTTTCAACCATGTGGATACAAAAGGGATCAGGCATAAAATCTGGAGGATAGACAACCGCCTTAAGCTCCAGCAGTTTAAAGAAGTCATTGACCAGATTGATGCGTTTTATATTGCAGACGGCCACCACAGGATCGGCTCAACGGCGCTTAATGCCAAATATCACAAAGAGAAAAACAAAAGGCATAACGGCACGGAGCTTTACAATTTTGTGTACAGCTTCATCGTGTCCAACCAGTCTATTAAAATCCATGATTACAACAGGATTGTAACGGATCTTAACGGCCTGTCCAATGAAGTGTTTTTAAAAGAGCTGGAAAAATATTTCCTGATTCACGAGAAAGGGGAAACGGCATATTTCCCTTCACAGAAATTCCACATTTCCATGTATCTGGACGGTAAATTTTACTCCCTTCACGTAAAACACGACCTGCGTTCCCAGGAAATGTCCCTGGATAACCTGGACCACCATCTTCTGGATAAGTTCATCTTTAAGAACATCCTGAAAATTGAAGACCCGGACAGTTCAGAAAAAATCGATTACGTAAAAGGAACATCCAACCTTGAAGGGATAGCGCTGATAAAGGAAAAAATAGACAAAGGCGAAGGCCAGGCAGGATTCGGGATTTATCCTGTAAGTTTTAACGACATGATTAAAATCTCAGACTTAAAGCTCAGCATGCCTCCGAAATGTACATTCATAGAACCGAAATTAATCACGGCCCTGTTAATGTACGATATGAAACAGTAAAAAATAATCAATTTTTCCTTACTTTTAGCAACAGAAAAGAAAGGTAAATAAAAAATGAAAAAAATATTCATTATCCTTCCACTCTTTTTGAGTGGATTTTTATTTTCTCAAAAAAAGCCCCAGAAAAGCCCTGTCAGAAAGCCTGTGATGGTAAAAATGAACTATCACGAGGAATTTAAAAAGATTTCGGATGAAATTATGGCTCACGGTACGGCGTATGACAATCTCGGAGAACTGACAAAAGGCATAGGCCCGCGGTTCAGTGCTACCGGTGGTTATATGAAAGCGGCAGATTGGGCAGAAAGGCAGCTGAAGGAAATCGGGATCGAAATGATCTGGAGGCAGGATGCAAAAGCCCCGGTCTGGATAAGAGGCAAAGAATCTCTGTTCATAAAAGCCGGAAACGGAGACTGGAAAAATATCAGGATGCTGTCTTTCGGGAACTCTGAAGGAACGGGCGGCAAAGACCTGACGGGTGAGATTGTGATGATCGGCAGCACATCTGAACTTAATGCCCTTTCAATCGGGCAGCTTAAGGACAAAATTGTTTTTGTTAATCTTCCTATGGATCCCACCATCATCAATACGAGCGATTCTTACCTGGCAACGGCAAAATCTAAACTGATCTCCGCGTCCGTAATTGCCAAAACCGGAGCGAAAGCTTTAATCATCAGATCGCTGACCACCGCCAGTGATGATACACCGCATGCCAAAATGATTTACTATGAGGCAGATGACAAGGTGAAGATCCCCGCACTGTCCATTGGCGTACGGTCTGCGGATGAGCTGGAAAAACTACTGAAAAAACAGAAAGTCACGGCAAAGATCAACATGAATGCCGAATCCAAGGGGCAGACCAACAACCCGAATATCATTGCTGAAATTCCGGGCAAAAAAGATTCCAAAGTTATTGTTTTAGGAGCACAGCTGGATTCCTGGGATTTCGGGGAAGGTGCTATTGATGACGGCACCGGAGTGGTTCAGTGCATTGAAGTGCTGAGAACGCTGAAAGCTTTGGGCATAGAAAACAACCATACCATCCGGGTCGTTTTATACGCCAACAGCGAAAACGGCGGACAGGGACGCGATGTATATGCCGCTTATGTAAAAAAGAAACAGGAAAAACATATTTTTGCGTTGGGTACGGATGCCGGCGGATATTCCCCGAGAGGATTTTCACTGGATATGTCCCCGCAGAGGAGACGGCTTATTTTTCCGTGGAAGGAATATTTTCTTCCTTACGGTGTCTATGATTTTGAACAGACCGATGCCATTCAGGATATCTCCCCGTTAAAAAAACTGGATATTCCGCTGGCAGAACTGGTGGTGGATACCCAAAGGTATTTTGATTATCACCATTCCGTAGAAGACACGTTTGATAAAGTAAATAAGAGAGAACTTCTTTTAGGCGCGGTTGCCATGACCCAGATGGTCTTTATGATTGATAAAAACTGGTAGTTATTCTGTTACCATGAATAATATAGACCATTTAATTTCTAAAAGCAATACCAATAATTTTAAGGTCATAGCACTGGACTATAACCCGGAAATACAGCAGATTTTTTTACTCAAGGCCAAGCAGGATTTGGAATTATTTATAGGGATCTTAGACTTAAGAAATAATGAAATAAAGGAAATTCTTTTGGACGAAAAAGTCTGTGCCAGGCCATACGGCCGAATAAATTTCCATGCAGTTAATAAAGAAAATTTTTATCTGAGTGTTGATTTTTCTCATTTAAAAATAAATATCAATGGGGAAATTGTTTTGAAAGATCAGCTTGACGGCACCATCAGTTCCCTGAATAAGAAACATGTTTTAAAAAATTATGTTTTTCGGGAAGATTTAGTATTAATAGATTTTACAGATTTCAAAGAACACAATTTATCGGATTTTTTTGATGATAATTTTGACGAATATGATTTCACCTATTTTTATTTTGACGATAGATATTCAATATTTTCTTCTCCCGACAACAATATACTTACGGTAATCCTTTATTGCAAAGACCGTGATCATCCTAAATGTTTTCACTGCATTTTAGAAATAGAATCACCAGAAAAAAATTAACGTTTTGTTTGTTGATAAAATTGATGATTTAGGGCAGTATTATGTGATCAGTGAAAGCCTGTCGGAACTTGCCTATCAAAAATATTTTACGGATGATGATAATGTATATATTAGAAAACTGTCCGGAGAAAACTTTAAAAACTCAGAAAATTTTATAATTGATAAAAATGCAGAGTTCATATTTTTTGACGATCACCAATTTCTGTTGCTTTACGATGAAAAAATAGAAATTTATAAGAGATCTGATATAAGTCTTTTAAGAAGCATATCCATTGACCAAAGCGCTCCTTATAAAATAAAAAAAGATATTTTGTTTTACATAAAGGATGCAAAGCTGAATCATATTGAATTTTGAATTAAAAAAGAACCACATATTGATCTGATTATAAAAACCAGATCCTGAAAAATGAAAAAGACAGTAGGAACATTATTATTACTTCTCAGCATGACGGTTTTCGGGCAGTCAAAAGAACACTCCGTACAGTTTGCGGAGATTTCCACAGAAATATTAAACAACGGGAAAAGCTATACTGAATTAAGGGATTTGACAAAGAGTATCGGCCATCGGTTAAGCGGTTCAGAATCCTACGAAAAAGCAGTGCAGTGGGCTGCACAGAAACTTCGTGATGCCGGCGCCGACAAAGTATGGCTTCAGGAAGTAACGGTCCCGGTCTGGGTAAGGGGAAAAGAATCATTACAGATTAAAACCTCCAACGGAAAGTGGACAGGCCTAAAAATGCTTTCCCTGGGAAATTCTGAAGGTACCGGCGGAAAAGATATTTCCGGAGAGATTATCATGGTGCAGTCGATAGAGGAATATGAAAAGCTTTCACCGGAACAGGTAAAAGATAAAATTGTTTTCTTCAACTACCCTTTCAGCCAGTCTTTTGTAGAAACCTCCCGAGGCTATGGTGATGCGGCTAAATACCGCGTGAATGCGGCTTCCTTAACGGCTAAAAAAGGAGGGAAATTTGCAGTCATCCGTTCGCTTTCTTCGGCTTTTGATGATGTTCCGCATACGGGCGGCATGCGTTATGAGAAAGATATCCCTAAAGTTCCTGCCGTGGCCATCGGCAATACATCTGCAGATGAGCTGGCCAGGCTTTTAAAGTCACAGAAAATAAAAGCAAAACTCAACTCCCATTGCGGGATGAAGGGTGAAAAACGTTCCCATTCTGTCATCGGTGAAATTACCGGTAAAAAAGACCGGAGCGTTATTGTTGTCGGCGGACATCTGGATTCCTGGGATGTGGGCGAAGGTGCACATGATGACGGTGCCGGAATTGTTCAGAGTATCGAAGTACTGAGAACGTTCAGAAACCTCGGGATTAAAAATAACCATACCATCCGGGTGGTCTGTTTTGCCAATGAAGAGAATGGCGTAAAAGGCGGCATCCAGTACGGAAAGACAGCAAAAGACACCCATGAAAAGCATCTTTTTGCCATAGAAAGCGATGCCGGAGGATTTACCCCGAGAGGGATTTCCCTGGACATGGATCAGGAAAAAAGAACACAGGTACAAAGCTGGGCAAACCTGTTTTTACCGTACGGGGTTTATGATTTTACGGGAACCTATTCCGGGACAGATCTTTATCCGCTTCATGACATGGGGATTCCGGCTGCCGAACTGGTTCCGGATTCTCAGCGTTATTTCGACATCCACCACACAGAAGAAGATACCTTTGAAAAAGTCAACCGCAGAGAATTGCTGCTCGGTGCCGCAGCCATGACGCAGCTGATCTATATGATTGATAAAAACTGGTAGACATTCCCTTCAAATATATTCTCATCATTGATTTGATTTTAACATCTGGCAATAAAAATAAGAGGAATGGATTCCGTTGAATCCATTCCTCTTATTTAATTATTCCTTAACTGGGATAAGATCCGTTACGGTATGTTCTGATTAGAATTTATACGCGACAAATCGGTCAATGGCCAGTCCGCCCGGTATCGACATATAAGCCGGGTTTTCTGCCGTACCTCCCCAGCGGGAAAGCTTTGTGGCAATAGCCCCGTTGTTTGCCGGCAGTCCCGGAATCGGCTTAATGGTTAAAAAGATATCCTGCGGGCCGGTGGTGACAATAAAAAAGGTATTGTTGATGGTAAATCCGCCCATTCCTGAAGTAACAGAATTATACAGGCTGTTCCAGGTGCCCGGTACGGCGCCGATGGCATTGGCAAGATTAATCTGATTATTTATAGCTCCGCGGGTGATCAGGTATTCTACCTGGGCAGGTACAGACACGGTATTGTTAAAGCCGAAATCCGCATTCAGAAAAACAAGATAGGTTCCGGCAGCCGGAAGTGAAAGTCTTGCTACTGAACTGTATGTGTTCACCGGAATGGAATTATTGGTTGCAGCCTCAGAATTATTAATGAGCCATGTTCCTTCTACATTGCTGGAAAAAGCCATTGTTCTCCACGTTCCTACGCCGTTGGCATCACTCGTCAGTACTTTTCCCTCTCCCTGTGTACCGTCCGTAATTTTTAAGGCTCCCGGGGTAGTTCCGTTATTAACGTCAAGCTTTGTTGCCGGATTGGTGGTTCCGATACCTACCCGGTGATTAACGGCATTCACGTTCAGCGTTGAATTATCAACCGTGAAATGGCTGGTTCCTGTAGTGGCGGTAGAAGTAAAAGCCATGGTATTGGTGCCCTGTGCAACAGTCCGGTTAGAAGTAAGCACACCGTTTTCTTTATACAGGTCACTGCCCGGGTTTACTTTCTGCCATAGGCTGCCGTCAAAATAATAATATCCCGCTGCCGTAATATTTGCTCTCTGGGAAGTCGTGTCCCCACCTGAAATATCGGTAATATAAATAAGTGCTCCGGTCTGCTCTGTTCCGTAAATCGTGTTGCCTTTGGCCGTAAGCTGGGCCCTGGTAATTCTTGGTGCCTGTAATCCGTCTGCATCGGTGCTGCCCAGCCTGGCCGCTACATCCATTGTTGTTTTAGGCGCTGTGGTATTGACTCCCACTCCCTGCTGGGCCATCCCGTTCTGCGAGAAAAATAACAGTGCCAGAGCAGTGCCGAAGATAAATTTGTTTTTCATTGTTAAAACGCTTTTCAGTAATTATATATGGTCTTAAAATTTTCGGGTGCAAATATACCTGTATTTTAAGAAATGCAATATGCTCCTGATTATTTAATGAAAAATTTATTTTTACAGCGATTCATAAGGGAAAAATATATCGTTTTCCGCTTTATATAAGATTAATGTTAAACTGCTGATTCTGAAGCTCTGAATATTAAATATTGTCGTTAAAAAGTATAAGGCTTTTGATATGGCTGATATCAGAAAAGATACACGGTTTCCAAAGCAAAACCTGTGTTAAGCTGTAAAAGAAGTATATATAAACATATTCCATTTATGCCTCCATCCTCCTAAACGCCAGTTGACATCAAACTTTTCTCCATTCTTGCAATACAGCGGAAGCTGGATTTTTACATGAAGCATGGGTAGATTATTTTTTACTTTTTCGAAGTAACTATGATCCAGGTCTGACTTTCTGTAGCACTCTATTTCGATAATAGTTTTATTTCTCTCTGCTTTAAAAACATATAAAACAATATCATACAAATCAGCATATTGTTGTTTTAAGATTTCAATTGATGAATCCAAATTAGAGAGGGTTTTATGACTGTTGATTTTATTCCTGAGTTTACGGTTTTCAAAGCCTTTGCTGTCAGTAAAATCACTGAAATCAGATACAATAAAGAAACATTCCGGAGATAATCTGTTCCGGCAATAACGATCTGCCAAATTGAAAAGATCAGCAACAGCTTTTTTTATCTCCGGTTTAAAGTTTTCTTTCGAAATCAATTCACCATTCATTAATCTTAAATTAATCAGTTCAGATATTCTTTCTTATCAAGTTTAAAATCAAGAATCTTTCCGTCTCTGTTGATCCTGACATCAATAGACTTCTGGTCTTTTTCGATCCGGTTGATAAAATAATGGCAGGCCTTATCCTGATCAAGATTTTCCAGTAAAATCCCGTTAATGCTGATAATGGAATCCCCGATTTTCAAAGGGAAATTTTCTTCTTCAAACACAAAAGTAATGCTTGTTTTTCCGTCGGCAAAGCGGTAGCTGAACCCGAAAGAAGAAAGCGTGGGAAGGCTTGTCCCGATTCTTTTCATGTAAATTTTATTGGACTTCCAGTCGATTACAAAGATAAAGTCCTTAAAAAACTCATTTCCTGCCAGATCCATTTTTCCGGTGGATATCCGCTCGTTCTGAAACAGCGTATTTCCGATCTTCATGGAGTCTGCCCGGAAAATATATCCCGGCGCAGGCTTCGCAGTCCCGAAGGCCCCGGTGGTACGGGTCCCGAAGGTTTTTACATAATGCTTAAGCTTTTCAGGATCCAGGCGGTCGCCGGAAGTTTCCAGCCTGCCGGAAAAACCGGTATCAAAAGTGAATTTCACCGCTCTGCTCATCAGTGTTGCACTCACCATCGGGGTTTTCTGCGGTTTTGCCTCGAAAGGAATAACAACTTCGTAATCCCGGATATCAAAAAGAGAAAGTTCCTTTGATGCTTCCAGTGAATTTTCAGAATAATTGACCTTCCAGAAAAGCTTGGCCATCTGGTTGGCCCCGATGATGCCGTCTACCTTGAGACAGCCCAGTTCCGCCGAATTGAGATCGAGAACAATAGCTCCTACATTTCTGAAAACAAGCCGGTCCACCTTCATTTCCGGAAGTTCCGTAAGGATCTGCTGCTGCTCTTTCTGATCAGAATCACGGATCGCTTTCTTGTATTTTTTCTTCAGATTCAGTTCTTTATAAATAGCCTGGGAAATGACCGTCGGTGCACCGGTATCAAACAGGAAACTGTATATTTTCCCGTTGATATCCACCTTTACAAAAGGCAGGTTGTTTTCAAATCTCAGGTTTACTTTTTCAACAGGATGCTGAAGCTCTACCTCTCCTTTTTCAAAAAACTTTTTTTCCTGTGCGGAAACAGCAATCGCAGAATATATCAAGAGTAAACAGAAGATTTTTTTCAATTGAGTATTTTATGCGAAAATAAGGTTTTTTGTGGGGATGAAGAAATGAAGAACTGCCCAATCATACGTTTTTATGGCATTTAAGCGCTTTTTTGTAATCCGCTTTCCGGCATTTCATCAGAAGTTATGTTATTCAGTATTTCTTCATTTTTTATTTTCTGCCTTCTTGACAACATGTAACATGCTTAATATTCCTGAAACAAAAAAGCCATCCTCACAGACAGCTTTCATTATAATTTGACTTCTAAAATTTATCAAGAACTTTCTTCGGCAGTACTTTCACCAACTGTGATTTATATTCCCTTTCAAGGATCACGAACTTCCAGTATTTACGGTCTTTGGAAACGGCGCAGGCTTTCATATTGGCATTGATAAGATAGGTGCCTTCACTGGCCAGGTATTTCACATTGTTTTTACCGTATTTATTGGTGAGCACCGTGCTGATTTTCTTTTTCATATCGTCGTTCATTGAACTGACGTTGCACTTCAGCTTTAAAAAGTAGCTGGCAATAGAAAAATACTCACCGCTGATGAGTTCAGGTTTCTCCACAGAGGCTATCTGCAGGTTCTGTACTTCAACCTTCATAAACGGATTATTGTAGGTCATGTTCAGGATCTGCGTCATCTGATCTTTCGGGACAACCGTAAAGAATTTCGGATAGATACAGCTGACTGCCCGGTCAATCTGCTTGGTTTTAATGCTGTTGACAAAATACGTGAGTGATTTTCTGATCGCCGGGTCATCCGGATTTGCTTTGGCCTGGGCAAAAGACAGGCACGACAACAGAACAAAAAGGAACAGAAGTGATTTGGTTCTCATGAGTATTTAAAATATTATAATTGCTTTTTGACAGGAAGATTTAAACCTCCAGATATTTTATCAGTGTCATTTGAATCTGTCGAAGGACTTAGGCCAATCGTTACAGCGTGTCGTTTAACTGAATGAAAAAAAGCCATCCTTTCGGACGGCTTTTCAAGAATATCTTAAGATTTAATTATTATTTTACTTTCACAAGCTCAACATCAAATACCAACCATGCATTTGGCGGGATTACGCCTCCTGCTCCGTTAGCACCGTAACCCATTGCCGGCGGAATCAGTAACGTTGCCGTTTCCCCTTCTTTTAACAAAAGGATCCCTTCGTCCCAGCCTTTGATTACTCTTCCCATCCCGATTGGAATATCAATCGGCTCATTTCTCTTGAATGAAGAATCAAACTCAGTTCCGTCTACCAGTTTTCCTGCATAGTGTACAGAAACATTGTCACCTGCTTTAGGTGCTTTTCCGTCAGCAGTTTTCGTAATTTTATAGTAAAGCCCGGATTCTGTTTTCTGCATTCCTGCTTTCAGATCCTCTACCATTTTCTCCTGGTTGGCTTTAAACTCCTCTTCTTTTTTCTTCTTGTCTGCCTCTTCTTTAGCCATAGCCGCTTTGTTGTTTTCTGCGATTTTAGCTTTTCCTTCCGTGAAGGTCTTGGCTGCATCATAGCCTTTGTACTCGTCACCTTTGCTGAATACCGATACTTTTTCAAGTACGATATCCGTTTTCGGCTTGTCCTGGGCTCCTTTTTCTACATTGGCAATTGCATCAATCACGTCATTACCTTTCACTACTTTCCCGAAGATCGTGTGTCTTCCGTCCAGCCATGGCGTAGCCACTTCGGTAATAAAGAACTGGGAACCGTTGGTGTTCGGTCCGGAATTCGCCATGGAAAGGATTCCTTTTCCTGTATGTTTAAGGTCGTTTTTTTCGTCCTCGAATTTATATCCGGGATCTCCCATTCCTGTTCCCTGAGGATCTCCCCCCTGGATCATGAAATCTTTGATCACCCTGTGGAAAATAGTTCCGTCATAAAAAGGAACTCCTTTCGCTTTCGCCTTGTTATCAATTTTCCCTTCTGCAAGACCGATGAAATTAGCTACCGTTACGGGTGCTTTTTTGTCTTCAAATTTTACAATAAGGTTTCCTTTTGTCGTTTGAAGGTTCGCATACAGTCCGTCGTTAAGACCTTCGTAAGTTTCTTTGTCTACGTTCATTTTTTTATAAATTGGTGTACAACTCATCAGCGAAATACTTGCCGCCGCCAGAATTATATTTTTGTTAAACAATTTCATTGATTATAATGCTTTTAATTTTATGATTAACGGAATGTCGTTATCTATCTTTTTCTCGTCTCCGTAGGTCCCGTATCCCAGTGCAGAAGGAACCAAAAGGGTAACTTCCTCACCATCATGGATAAAGCGCAAAGCATCTTCCACTGCCTTCAGTTCGTTAAAGTGCCCGAACCTGGCATCTCTTCTTTCAATAGACTGGTCATAGATTTTGGTTTCATCAAAATCATAGAGGTCATAGGAGTAGGAAATCGCCGTATTGTCCGGCCTTCTCTGTCTCTGGTCAAAACCTTCCGTGTTTACCCAGTAATTTAGCTGGGTCGGGTAGAATTTTACCGGCTGCCCGCTGATCCATTCCTGGATCTGCATTCTTTCCTGGGCATTCAGGTTTTTCATCCTTTCCCTGGAAACATTCAGGTCGTCCCGGCTCAGTACACCGCCGACAGGAGGATGGGTCTGCGCGTTTTTACTGCAGCCTGCCATCGCCAATACCAATATGAAGAATATTTTTTTCATAAACTGTTGCGAAAATACACAATTCGGGAATCAATTACAAAACTTGACGGATTTATTGAAGGATATTTTTTGAACATTTAAGATTTTACCTGCGGGCATGCTGATGAAGCAAGAATGTTTTTACTAAAAGAGATTTTCACTCCGTTTCCTTATTGTCAGAATATCAGAATCAGCCTCCGGTTTTAAAATAAAAAAGCCGGGAAAATTCCCGGCTCTATATTGGTTATGGTCCGGTATTAAACCGTTTCCATTACATGGTCAATTTTCACTCTCCATCCGAAAGGATCTTCAGAAAGATTGGTCTGCAGGCTGACAAGGTCACTTTTTAAAGTAGCAGCATAGCTTTCTTCATCTGACAAGATTGGCAGCTCCAGCTTTTCACCATTGTATCCCAATGCCTGGAAAACCGTAGTTACCACAGCAGTTCCCACGCCCCAAACTTCTTTCAGGGTACCGTTTCTCTGTGCTTCCACCACATCTTTTACTTTAATCGGCTCTATCTTCACTTCAATTCCTCTCTTATTGGCCAGCTGGATAAAACTGTCCCGGGTAACCCCGTCCAGGATTTTCTCTGAAGTCGGCGGCGTATAAATTGTATCGTTGATTCTTACAAAAACATTCATGGTTCCGCTTTCCTCGAAATATTCATGGGTAGCATCATCCGTCCAGATAATCTGCTCATAGCCTTCTTCAATCGCCAACTGTGTCGGGTAGAAAGACGCCGCATAATTACCGGCAGCTTTTGCAGAACCTACCCCGCCGCTTGCCGCTCTGGAATAGTGGTCTGAAATTTTTACGGAAACAGGCTCCGTATAATAGCTTTTTGCCGGTGTCGCCACAATGGCAAACATATATTTATTGGCAACCCTGGCCTTTAATGCTTCTTCCGTTGCAAAAATAAGCGGTCTGATATATAAAGAATTGCCTTCTCCCTGAGGAATCCATTCTCTGTCCATATCCACCAGTGCTTTAAGCCCGCCTAAAAATATTTCTTCAGTTACTTCAGGCATCGCAAGACGCTTTGCTGATTTATTGATACGTTCAAAATTCTTTTCCGGCCTGAAAAGGAAAACCTGTCCGTCTTTGTCTTTATAGGCTTTCATACCTTCAAAACAAGCCTGTCCGTAATTTACACCCATCATGGCAGGCGTAAATGCTAAAGGACCGTAAGGAACCAATTTTACATCTCCCCACTTCCCGTCTTCATACTCACAGATGATCATATGATCAATGAAAGTATTTCCGAAAGAAAAATTGTGTGGATCGAATGTAGAAATTCTGGAGTTTTCAGTTTTTTGAATTATCATTTCTAAAATTTTTTATGATGTTCTACAAATTTAATATAATTTTCTAAATATAAAAATTTTAGAGTAAATTTGTAAAAAAATAGCTTGAAAAGAGAAATTAAGACCACCAATGACGGCAGCAAAACATTGTTTATCAATGATTTAAATGAAAACTACCATTCACATCACGGAGCCCTTCAGGAAGCGGAACATGTGTTTATTAAAAATGGACTTATTCTTATCTATGATTATGAAATTAATATTTTAGAACTCGGTTTTGGAACAGGTTTGAATGTTTTGGTAACAATTAATGAATATTTAAAAACTGACAAAAATCATATCATTAATTATTTTTCTCTTGAGAAATATCCCATAAATGAATCTGAAATGAATGATCTGGCGTATTTCGAGCTCTTTGATAACCCTGAATTCAAAAATATTTATCATAAAATTCATCAGGCAGATTGGGAAAAACCCGTTGAAATTGTTAAAGGTTTCCATCTGAAGAAAATACAGTGTGACTTTTTCGATCTGAAAAACATAGACTTACCTAAAATCAACCTCGTTTATTACGACTGCTTCGGAGCACGGGTACAACCTGACCTTTGGGAAAAACCCCTGTTTGAGATGGTTGCTTCTACAATGGCGGTTAACGGACTGTTAACAACCTACGCTTCAAAAGGCAGTGTCAGGAGAATATTGCAGGAACTTAATTTTAAAGTGGAAAAGAAGCAGGGACCGCCGGGAAAAAGGGAAATGATTAATGCTGTAAAGTTATAAGCCGGTAATAGAGAGCTCGAAGTCTGAGAATTTGCAGCTTAAGACAATTGGCAGTAAACTTCCATCATCCATCTTCAGACATGCATCCTTTTTTCAGCAAAAATCACTAAATTAGCTTTACAAAATAGTATATATGATAGATAAGATCAACGTCAGGGTATACGCCTGTGCTGTAAAGGATAAAAAAGTCCTGACCTTATTTGAGGAATACGCCGGTGAACCTCTGATGAAATTCCCCGGAGGCGGACTGGAATTCGGTGAAGGGATAACAGACTGTTTACACCGAGAATTTGATGAAGAACTGAATGTAAAGATTGAAGTAGTGGAACACCTGTACACACAGGAACATTTTCTGGTTTCCCGTTTCAGGGAAAATGAGCAGCTGCTCACTATCTATTATATCGTCAATATTGTTAATGAAGAAGATTTCCTGATCATGGATCCGTGCATTGAAAAAACGGAATGGGTGGAAATAGACAGGACTGACAATCCATTTCCTCTCCCTGTTGACAAAATTGTTTTTGACAAGCTGAAAGAAAAATTCCTGTAAACAAAGCCTACAGGAATTTTTCTTATACTATATTAAACTACTTATAAATTTTAAAATCTTTTGCACCGGGGTAAGGCTGCAGATATCCGGAATTCCAGTTAGACTGCAACAGGGATTCCAGGTACTGGTCTGTTCGGTTTGCATGGGGGTCATATTTATCCTTAAGATCAATATCCGCCATTTTTCCTTTTACATTCCACCAGAAAGCGCTCCAGCCGCCTCTCAGTTCTTTAATAATTTCATATACATTCTTTCCGGTTGCCCGGTTCATCAGCTTTGCAAAGACTTGGCCTTCCGTTGTGGTAAGGTCCCTCAGCTGCTTTTCGTACTGATCAGCCAGCATATTCTGCCTGTCCCTCACATATTTCTTCTTTGCTTTACTATCCATATCATTCATATCCTTCTGGATATCCCTGTACTGCTGAAGGGCCGTTACAAATAAAGGATATACCCTGTAGAGCTTTTTATTCAGGAAATAGTAGTAATTTCTGTCAAGCTGGTTATTGAATTTCGGTTTGTTGACCAGGACCAGTTCATCCATTACCACCACGGTTTCCCCGTTGATCTCGTACACCTTCATTTTCTGGCGTTCGTCGTAGTAATATTTTTTTCCGAACTCATCCGTTTTCAGCAGTTCCTGCGGGTATTGGCTCAGCGGAACAGCAATCACAGAATCCTTCTGACCGAAAACACTCATCCCCAAAAAGAAAAGAAAAAGACCTGTAATCTTGTTAAATTTCATTATTTTTACACCTATTATAACGAAAATTAAACGCAAAAATCATTCCTTTTTTATGAAATTTGATAAGAAATCTTTGAAATTTTTAGAAAAATATTTAAATACATCATCTCCTACCGGTTATGAGCATGAAGGGCAGAAAGTATGGATGGATTACATCAGGCCTTATGTTGATGCCGTTGAAGTAGATCATTACGGAACCTGCTACGGGATCATCAATCCGGAAGCTGAATTTAAAGTAGTGATTGAAGCCCATGCGGATGAAATTTCCTGGTATGTAAATTACATCACGGATGACGGTTTGATCTACGTGATCCGGAACGGAGGATCCGACCAGACCATCGCGCCTTCAAAAGTAGTACACATCCACGGAGAAAAAGGAATTGTAAAAGGTGTTTTCGGATGGCCGGCTATCCATACAAGAGGAACCCAGAATGAACCTGTTCCTAAGATTGAAAATATCTTTATCGACTGCGGTGCTGTTTCTAAACAGGAAGTGGAAGAGATGGGAATTTATGTAGGATGCATGATTACCTATCCCGACGAATTTTTTGAAATGAACGACCGGTATTTTGTCTGCCGTGCACTGGATAACCGGATCGGAGGATTTATGATTGCCGAAGTAGCCAGGCTTTTAAGTGAAAATAAAAACAGCATCCCGTTCGGGCTTTATATTACCAATTCGGTTCAGGAAGAAGTCGGTTTGTACGGAGCTGATATGATTGCGGACACCATCAAGCCCAATATCGCCATTGTTACCGATGTTACCCACGACACCACCACTCCGATGATTGAAAAGAAAAAGGAAGGCGATCAGAAATGCGGTGACGGGCCGGTAGTATTTTTTGCGCCAAGCGTACATCACATCATCCGCGAACTGATTATCGAAACGGCTAAAACCAAAAACATCCCTTTCCAGAGAGCGGCAGCCAGCAGGGCAACCGGAACGGATACCGATGCTTTTGCCCATTCAAACGGCGGTGTGCCGAGTGCACTTATTTCCCTGCCTTTGCGGTATATGCATACAACAGTGGAAATGGTTTCCAAAGAAGATGTTGGAAATGTAATCAAGCTTATTTATGAAACCCTTCTGAGCATCCAGCCTGAAATGAAACTGAAATATCACTAAAGATGATGAGATATCAGACAACAGATACCAGACTTAATAATGTACATTAGAAATTTCAAGCCTGAAATCTGATATCTCTTATCTTAAAATCTTATAAAAAGTAAAAATGAAAACAAAGCTTATTGCTCCTTCCCTTTTAGCCGCAGACTTCGGGAACCTGCAGAGAGATATTGAAATGGTCAACAATTCACAGGCCGACTGGTTCCATATCGACGTGATGGACGGCCGGTTTGTTCCCAATATCTCATTCGGTTTTCCGGTGATGAAAACCGTTCAGCAGCATGCCAAAAAGTTTGTAGACGTACACCTGATGATCGTAGAACCGGACAAGTATGTTGAAGAGTTCATCAACCACGGCGCAGACCTGGTTTCTGTTCATTATGAAGCCTGTACACACCTTCACAGAACCATTCACCACATCCAAAGCCTGGGGGCAAAGGCAGGTGTTGTTTTAAACCCTTCCACTCCGGTGCTGATGCTGGAAGATATTATTGCTGATCTTGACCTGGTATTGCTGATGAGTGTAAACCCCGGATTCGGAGGCCAGAAATTCATTGAAAATACCTATAAAAAAATTGCTGAAACAAAAGATCTGATTTTAAGCAACAATTCTACTGCACTGATTGAAATTGACGGTGGTGTAAACCTTGATAATGCTGCAAAGCTTTTCGAAGCGGGTGCCGATGTCCTGGTTGCTGGGAATGCAGTGTTCTCTGCGGAAAGCCCGGAAAGAACAATTGAATTATTAAAGATTTAATTAATTACCAGATCTGTTTAAACAGACTCTAATTAATTCTGTTAAAATACATAAAAAGGCAGCTAAAATAATTTAGCTGCCTTACTCTTTCTGGAAATCTGAGCCTTTAATGGTTATTAGTTTTGAACATTTTAATGCTTAAATCTCCTGTTCTAATGCTGATGTAAAGATGCGAAAAAAGCGCGTACCACGCATCCGTAGAAATACGGAATTTGAAAATATGGTATTTCTACGGATACCTTTTTTATTAAAATAGCCGGTCAGTAAAACTTTCAAAACCCTTTCTAACACTCAACTTTAATATGGATTCCATTTCTTAACGATCTGAGAAGCCGTGTGGATCATTTCGGGATCCCAGTTGTGCATCTTAAAATAATGGAATGCGTAATTCCTGATGGTCTCAGGATCCTGAGACTCAAATAAAAATTTATTCAGATTTTTCTGGTCATCAAACAGCAGCAGGTTTTCCATCGGATCCGTTAGAACCCTATTTTTCTTTTTCCATTGATGCTGTAAATTTTCTTTCGGGTCTGAATTATCTATGATCTGTTTTACTTTTTTAAAGTCACGGAGAAAATTTTGCTTATCTGATTCAGTTTTTATCGTATGCCCTAATCTTTCGATAATAATATATTCTAAATGGCTGCAGCGTGATATCACATCGGGCAGAATATCAAACAGTTCCTGCGGAATCTCATCATCATGGGTATCTCTCCGGATCCTTTTATTTTTGGTATAGATACTGTTTTCCCAACTCCCACCGGACAGGTGGATTTCTTTTACCTTTTCCAGGGGATAGAGATTAACCAGCTCCATGATCTCCATATTAAAATTTGAAGCCTGGCAATATATATTATGAAGGTCTAAAATCACAAACCCGTCGATATCTTCAATCAGCCGGTACAGAAACTCACCCTGTTCGCTGACATCGTCAGACGAGAAAGAAAAAGCAAGGTTTTCAATACCTATGGGAACTTCCACAACATCCTGGAGGCGCAGAAGCCGGTCTTTTCCTATTTTTAAAAGTTCAGGATGCAGAGGAACGGGTAACGGAACTCCCTGATGGAAGTTTTCCGTATTCATAAAACCGAAATGTTCGGTGATATGATTATAGCTGCGCCTATCAGTTTCAGCTTTAAGTTTCTGAAGCCACACATCCTGCCGTTCAGTCCATTTCGCATCAAATAGCGAATAGTAGACTCCATGGCCCAACAGCCTTTTATGATCAGAATAAAAATTAAGCAAATCAGCAAGCCATTGGGGCTCATCAATAGTATAAAAAGTATCGAATGACCATTCGAGAACATCAACTCCGCTGCTTTCCAGTAACGGAAGAATGGCAGAAACAAAATCTGCCTCTGCCATCATTGACACGCCTAATAAAGGTTGACTTTTCATTATCCCATTCCGCAGGCAGGACAGGATCCGTAGTTCCTGATCACTGTATCCTTTTTAGCGATTGGCTGAGGGTTGTTTATTTTAGCCGTTTTAACTTTGCTGGTTTTCTTCACTGTTTTTTTAGTTGTTTTTACAACGGGCCTGGTAGTCTGAGCCGTTACTGTTGCCGTAAGCAGGCTTGCCATAAGTAATGCCGGGATTTTCATATTGTTTTATTTTACTTTATTAAATGTTACAACAATTGTTCCTTAAAATACCACATTAAAATATCAGTTCACGAAAACTGATATATACCGTAAGCTTATTGTTGATTTTTAAAGATATGAATAATGAAGAGCCTGTTTTACTTATTTCGTAAAATAATTTCTTGATTGCCCTAAGTTCAAGGTCTATATCAATAGAAATTAATAATTTTCAGAGACTTATAAATATTACCGATAATAAACTTAATTTAAACTGTATCTAATGATATGGATACAAAAAAATCCGGAGAATATTCTCCGGATCCTGTATTTTAAAGCTGATGATTTCTTAGAAGATCTCTCTTCCTGAAAAATGGAACTGAGCTTCGATAAGCGCGTTCTCATCAGAGTCAGAACCGTGAACGGCATTTTCTCCGATGCTTCTTGCAAACATTTTTCTGATAGTTCCCTCCGCAGCATCTGCAGGGTTGGTAGAACCAATTAAAGTCCTGAAGTCTTCAACAGCATTGTCTTTTTCTAAAACAGCAGCTACAATTGGCCCTGAACTCATGAAATCCACCAATTCTCCGTAGAAAGGTCTTTCTGCATGTACTTCATAGAATTTTTTAGCATCAGCAACCGTAAGCTGAGTTAATTTTAAAGCTTTGATTTTGAATCCGCCTTCTGAGATTTTACCCAATATAGCACCGATATGTCCGTCTGCAACTGCATCAGGCTTGATCATTGTGAATGTAATGTTAGACATAAAATTTATATTTTTTTAATGGCGCAAAAATACAAAAAAAATCCTTTCCTGTCGTTTAAATTAATTTTAACACAAAATAACATATATTAACCAATGTTAACATTTGTTTTGGCACAGAAGTTGTTACTACTAATTCGATTCTCATGTTTAATTTGAGTTTTCATGGTTATTAGTTTTTACCCAGCTTCGGCTGGGTTTTTTTATGCCTTATTTTATCAGTCATGTTGATTGGCTTTATTGGTAGAAATACGCATTCTTTCTTCATGTAAAATATGAAGAGCCGTAAATGAATAAAGTGTTAAGGATTATTTTTGGGCAGTTTCTTCCGCCTCTTCCATCAGCTTGATGTAGGTAGCATATCTGGAATGCTGGATCTCCCCTGTTTCTAAAGCATCCAGGACGGCGCATTTCGGTTCATTGATATGCATACAGTTGTGGAATTTGCATTCTTTTCTTTTCCTGAAAATTTCCGGGAAATAGTGCTGTACTTCTTCCTTTTCAATGTCGATCATGGCAAATTCCCGTACACCGGGCGTGTCAATAACATTTCCGCCAAAGTCCCAGAAGTGCATCTGTGCAAAAGTAGTGGTGTGCTTTCCTTTTAAATGGGTATCGGAAATTTCAGAGGTTTTCAGGTTCAGGCCGGGCTGTAATGCATTGACCAATGTTGATTTCCCACAACCGGAATGCCCGAAGAATACGGAGGTCCTGTCTTTTACAACATCCTGCAGCTGCTCCAGGTTTAATCTGGAATAGGAAGAAATTTCCAGGGAGTCATACCCTATTTCCTGATAAAGGAATTGTATGTCTTTTACGATTTCAATTTCCTCTTCGTGCAGGACATCAATTTTATTAAAAAGAATAATCGGCTTGATGTTGTATGCTTCACAGCACGCCAGAAACCGGTCTAAAAAGCCAAGTGAGGTTTCAGGATGTTTCAGGGTAAAGATAAAACAGGCCAGATCTATATTGGAAGCGATGATGTGTGCTTCTTTTGAAAGGTTCACAGATTTCCTGATCAGGTAATTCTTCCGGGAATCGATTTTTGTGATCCAGGCAACATCGTCCTGTTCCAGCTGAAATTCCACAAAATCTCCCACCGCAAGAGGATTCGTAAGCCTGGTTTTAATTAATTTAAATTTCCCGCGAATTCTTGCTTCAAAAACTTTACCGGATTCCGAATCCAAAACCTGATACCAGCTTCCTGTGGATTTAATGACTTTTCCTTTCATATCGTAAGATCATACAAATATAAGAAATTAGGGCTTAGAAATAAGGGTAAAAATTCCTTACTTCCAGGCCCTGTCTCTCAACATTTATCTGTTGATCATAATATTATTCTGGACTTCAATAGATTCTTCATGAATGGTTTTGAAAACCCTTTCAATAAACTCCTTGGACATTCCTGTTTCACCCGCTTTCTGGTCAGCGTATTCCCGGATTACTTTCCACCGTTCCGGCTGGAAGATCGCGATATCATTTTCTTTTTTAAGCTTACCGATCCGCTCTGAAATTTTCATCCTCTGGGAAAGAAGCTCGATCAGCTGGAAATCAATATCGGAAATCAGCGTCCTGTGCCTGCCCATGTCGCCTTCAAATTCAGCCAGATCAGTATTTCTTACTTTTAAATTGCCGATTAATGTCGCCAGGACTTCCGGTGTAATCTGCTGCGCAGCATCGCTCCATGCTTCATCCGGATTACTGTGGGTTTCAATCATTGCACCCTGGTAGCCTACGTTCAGAGCTTCCTGTGTGATATCGGCAAGTCCGGTCCTGTTTCCGCAAATATGGGAAGGGTCAATAATCATCGGAATATCGGGAAACTGGCTCTTAAAATCAAGGGCAATCTGCCAGTTCGGGTTATTTCTGTATTTGGTTTTCTGGTAGGTGGAGAACCCTCTGTGGATCACCCCCAGTTTCTTAATATCCTGTCCCAAAAGCCTTTCCAGGGCTCCAATCCATAAAGCAAGATCCGGATTTACCGGGTTTTTAACCAGGACAGTCTTATCTGTCCCTTTCAAAGCCATGGCTATTTCCTGAACGGTAAACGGATTTACGGTAGAACGCGCCCCTATCCACAAGACATCAACATCTGCTTCAAGCGCAGCAAAAACATGATGGGCATTGGCCACTTCCGTTGCAGTCTTAAACCCGTATTCTTCTTTTACTTTTTTCAGCCAGTTTAATCCGATGACACCTACGCCTTCAAATCCGTTAGGTTTTGTTCTGGGCTTCCATATTCCGGCACGGAAAATCGGAACCTGTGCATGGGTTTCCCTGATTCTTTTTGCCGTTTCCAGCATCTGGGATTCACTTTCTGCACTGCATGGCCCGGCGATCATCAGGGGCTGCGTAAATTCATTGATCCAGTCGTTCTGTAATTCTTTTAAATCCATTATTTCTTGTTTTTTTTGATTGGGTTGAGTTATATCCATAGGAACGGCATTATAAAGTTACTTTATAATTCTTTTCAAAAAATACCGTTAAATTTAATTATTAAGGAAACAGGAATTGGGAAGGTCTCGGTTATTCCTGTTTATTTTTTGGAAAGAAATTCAGTTAGCAGTACCAATAATAAAATTGATAATGGTTTCTGAAATTTCTAAAACAGGCAGATACAAAGCTGAAATAACCGCTTAAAAAATAAGCGGGTTGAAAAAGAGACACATATGGATTTATTGAATTTCCCATTGCAGAACGTCTGTTTTCAGCTTTTCTGTTTGTTTATTTTGTCCTGAACTGATTTTCCGGACGGTTAATTATCTGACAAATATATAAAATTTATTTAATAAAGCGATTTTCGGATACATTAAGTTTATTAAGTCGGCACAAAGCATGTTAATGAAAGACATTCTATCTGTTATACATCCTTAACAGCAGATCACATTACGTTAAATCAAACCGCATCAGATCATCAAGATCTTTAAGCAACGGATTTTTTTCCGCGAATTTTTCAAAAATCTTTCGTTTGGTCATTACCTCGATCTTCAGGTTCTCTATGTCTCTCTGGTACAGGATTTCAATGGAAAAGTTATGGACCTTTGTTTTAAAATGATTGAAAAACTCCCTGCTTATTTTATCGAACTCCGCCTTGGCAGAATCAGACGGGAACAGCACGGTAATCTGATGCTCATCAGATTTAACCATTTTGAATGTTTTAACCGCATTGAAAACAATGGTATTCTTTTTCTGAAGCTGCTTCAGGAACAGGTTCCATTCCATCTGAAGGTCGGTTTCGGTAAAATGGCTTTGCGGAAGGTTTTCTTCTTTTACAGACTGTACCTCTTCCTGTTTGGGCTGATCTTCTTTATTTAAAAAAGCATTAATGCTGAAGCCTGAAGAAATTCCCTGTCTGGATAACGGCTTTGTTGTTTTTTTGATTTCAGTTTCTGCGGGAGCAGCATGCTGGATTACAGCCGGTTTTTCCTGAATAATGGCTTCCGGTTTTTTCTCCTGTAGTTTCTCAACAACCTTTACTTCCCCGCTGTCACTGACAGCCGGAGGTAATATTATGAACTTTTTTTTTTAGAAACGTCTGAATGGGCAGTCAGCGAAGCCAGTTGCATCAGTGCAATCTCTACGGTAAGCCTTGGGTTTTTGGAGTTTTTATAATTGATATCCGCATGGTTGCAGATTTCAATAGCGTCAATTAGCTGCTGGGCATTCCAGTTCTGCGCCTGCTGGACAAACTTGGCCTTTGTCTGTTCTCCTACTTCAATAAGATCAATGGTAGAAGGATTTTGTGCCATCATCAGATCCCTGAAATGGTTGCCGAGGCCGGCAATAAATATATGGGAATCAAAGCCTTTTTTTACAATCTCGTTAAATGCAAAGAGTACGTCAGGGATTTTATTTTCCTTAGCAAAATCCACAATTTTAAGATACTGGTCGTAATCCAGGATATTCAGCACTTCTGCTGCTTTTTCCAGGGTAATATTCTTTTGGGAGAACGTAGACAGCCTGTCGAAAATAGACAGGGCATCCCTTAAGGCACCGTCTGCTTTCTGGGCAATCAGGTACAGGGCATCATCTTCATACTGAATCTGCTCTTTCAGGGCAATTTCTCTCAGGTGTCCCTGGATCCCTTCAATGGTAATCCTTTTGAAATCATAGATCTGACAACGGGATAAGATCGTAGGAATAATCTTATGCTTTTCTGTGGTTGCCAGGATAAATATAGCATGCGCGGGCGGCTCTTCAAGGGTCTTCAGGAACGCGTTGAATGCGGCGGAAGAAAGCATGTGTACCTCATCGATGATATACACTTTATAGGTGCCGACCTGCGGAGCGAAACGTACCTGGTCAATCAGTTCCCTGATGTCATCTACCGAGTTATTGGAAGCTGCATCCAGCTCATAGATATTATAGGCGAACCCATCTTCTGAGACGGATCCGTCTTTTTCATTGATCTTCCTTGCGAGGATCCTTGCGCAGGTGGTTTTCCCTACGCCTCTCGGCCCGCAGAACAGCAAAGCCTGGGCCAGCTGGTTTTCTTTGATTGCATGCTCTAAGGTATCTGTAATGTGCGATTGCCCAACAACAGTGTCAAACTCCTGTGGACGATACTTTCTTGCAGATACGATAAAATTTTCCATTGCCCAAAAGTAAGAAATATAGTTCTAATCTGAAAATGAAAAGTTTTCAAATTATCAACAAAAAACTTACCTGTCGGTCAATAGGAAAATTTTTTCGTTTTATTTTTCTTCGTAGGCGAAATCAATAATCTCAACAATGGCTTTTTCAATTTCTTTTCTGCCTTCGTCTGTTTTCAGGTCAATCCCGCAGAATTTACTGGCATTGTATCCTGTATAAAGGTTCAGGTAATATGATCCTGAAACAAGAAGTGCGGCAATGGCACGGTATCTTGTGGACTTATCTTTAAAATGCGGATCAATAATATTGGTAAAAAGCATTTCCCCGATATCTTCTCTGTCATCGGCTACCTTTTTCAGGATCGGCTTGCTTTCTGAAAGTCCCCAAAGGATAATTTTCTGAAGCTCCTTATTTCTTTTAACATGCTCATACTGATTCAGGATGGCTACTTTTGACAATTCCTTACCACCGTCTGATATATCAACCTCAACACCTTCCTGGTTCATTTTGCTCCAGTAATCCTGTGATCTGATGTATTCGTCTATAAGTTTTTCGGTACTTCCGAAATATTCATAGATCAGTTTTTTATCAAAACCGGCAACTGCGGCTATTTTACTTACTTTTAATCCGGAATAGCCTCTTGTTTTTAAAATCTTCCCTACTGCTGCAAGCAGTTTTTGTTTTGTTTTTTCTTTATCCCTTATCGGTCCCTGTACAACTTTTCTAGGCATTTTATTATTTTTTCGCAATATGCAACTTTTTATTGATATCCTCAAATGCATTGAGTGTTTTATCAAGATGTTCTCTTTCATGGGTTGCCGTAACACTCATCCTGATACGGGCGTTTTTCCTTGCTACGGCAGGATAAATAATCGGATTTGCATAAATGCCGCGTTCAAGAAGCATTTTGCCTACATCACCGGTAATATGCGGGTCCCCGATTTTTACCGGTATCACCGCGGAACAGGTAGTCCCGGTATCCAGACCCATATCGTCCAGTCCTTTTTTAAAGTAATTGATATTTTCCCAAAGTTTTGCACGCCACTGCGGCTCTTCGTCGATCAGCTCAATAGCTTTGACAATACCCGTGGCGGAACCGGGAGGAGTGGTTGCAGAAAAAATCTGCTGACGGGACTGAAATCTTATAAACTCAGCCAGCCTTGCATTGGTAATTACATAACCGCCAAGGTTACCGAATGTCTTGCTGAATGTCCCGGTAATAATATCAATTTTATCCAGCAGTCCCGGATCTTCAAGGGTTCCCCGGCCTGTCTTTCCAACAATACCGACTCCATGCACATCATCCACCATTAAATAGGCATTGTATTTTTTTACAAGCTTATACATTTCCTCTACCGGGGCAACATCCCCGTCCTGGGAATACACACCGTCTATCACCACAAGTTTTGTGCGGTACTGATTTTCGGAAGTTTTTAAGATCTGTTCCAGCGCATCCAGATTATTGTGCGGAAACGTCTTCCTGTTCGTGAGGATACATCCTTCATGTACACTGGCATGAACGGCCATATCTAAAATGGCAATATCTTCTTTCTGCAACAGGATCTGCAGCGTAGCACTGTTGGCCGTATACCCTGTTGTAAAAATAACGGCTTCATCTCTTGTTCTTCCGAAAAAAGAGGATATGGTATTTTCCAGATCATTGTGATAAGAATAGTATCCTCCGATCAGCGGAGTGGCAGCAGTACCGGTCCCGAATTTTTCTATCCCTTCCATTGCTGCCTGCTTTACCTTAGGGTGTTGCGTAAACCCTAGGTAATCACTTGTGACGAAGCTTATAAATTCTTTTGTTACGTTTTCCGAACCCACATTCATTATGGAACTGCAGCCTGTATTATTCTGCAGTCTGTAGTGGTGGCGTCCGTTTGATTTCATATAGTTTAAGAACTCTGAATATATATCTGCGCGCTCCATCATATCGAAGCCCGGAATATTTTCAAAATCTTTAAATGTTGCTGTTGAGAAGTTGATGTTCATCCTTAATTTGTTAGCTGTTAGGTATAACAAATATAAGATTATTTTGAAATAAAAATTCCAATATTTTTATTATGGAATTGATTTTTTATTAAATATTCTTAAATACATCTCATATTCGTAATTCAAGATTTATTTATTAATTAATAATTAAAAGTCTTCTTTTTATAATGAATTGATTAATCACTTATTATGAGACATTAGGTAATTTTTAGAAGGTTTCCGTTAAATGCCTCAACAGAATTTTTGACGTTGAGTTTTTTCAGGATGTTCTGGCGGTGCCTGCTCACGGTGTTAATACTGATTGAAAGCACATTTGCAATTTCCTTACTGGTAAGGCCCTCCCCTACATACTTCAGCACTTCCAGTTCTCTCTGCGACAGGATCGTTCTGTAATCAAATTTATCTTCCGCAACAACCTCTCCTTTTACTGTGTTGATTATTAAAAATTCAGGCAACAGATTTTGTGAACGCTCTGCGATCCGCTCATACAGGCAAAGGGCAAATCTCAGCTTACCTGTATCGGGAGAATAAAAATAAAACATCCGGTGCCGGATCCACTGATAGATGCCATTCTTATCACACAGCCTCATTCTTGAAACTACGCAAAACGATGAACGTTCATCCTGTCCGGTTTCTTCCAGCATTTTGAAAAACCTCAGTTCATGAACATATTTTTTCATCCGGTCATCGGGATGGATTTTCATCAGGATTTCTTCTTCCCAGATCGAATTGATTACTGCAGGGTTTTCCGGAAAATTAAGGCCCAGTGCGGATGCAGTTCCGGAAGTAAAGATATAACTTGTGTTCATCTGCATATCACTTAACACCGCTATGGAATTCTCTGTGCGGACATAAGCCAAAGCAATATTTTTATAAACCTCCGGATCCATCCGGCATCTTTTATCCTGTGCCCGGCTCTTCAGAAGCGTTTTGTTCAGTGTTTCTATGATCTTCATAAAATGGTTATTTATCAGTATTGGACAGGACCTGTTTTTAATTATACATTTGCTAAAATAACAATAATTACACGCAGTGTATTCATCAGACAAGAATAATGAAGAGAATATTTTTAAGTTTTTGTGCGTTAGGCATCATCAGTAAAAGCATGGGACAGACATTGGAAAAAATGACATGGTTCAATGAACCTGAGAAGTGGGAAATCAAAAACAACAGTTTATCTATGTTCGTTACGCCGCAGAGCGACTATTGGAGAATTTCACATTACGGTTTTACGGTGGATGACGCTCCATTCTTATACACTACGTACGGAGGCGAATTTGAAGCCAAGGTAAAAATCACGGGAAATTACAAAGTGCGTTTTGACCAGATGGGCCTGATGCTGAGAATAGACAAGGAAAACTACATAAAAGCCGGCGTTGAATTTGTGGATGGAAAATATAATCTGAGTACCGTAGTTACGCACAAGACCAGTGACTGGAGTGTGATTACTTTAGACAAGACGCCTTCTGCAGTATGGATAAAAGCCGTAAGAAGGCTTGATGCAGTGGAAATATTTTATTCTTTTGACGATAAAAACTACATCATGATGCGCAATGCACATCTGCAGGACAATTCTCCGGTAATGGTGGGCCTTATGGCTGCATGCCCGGACGGAAACGGGTTCCAGGCGACATTTGAGAATTTTAAAGTAAAGCATTTGCCTGACGAGCGGCGCCTGAAATGGCTTGAAAATAATAAATAACCATGGAATCATTGAACAGATGATCTTCTGCCTCACTGTTGTGGGGCTTTTTTATTTTAAACACCTTGTTTTGCTTCCCGGTCTGATATAAGCTTAGATTACAGTAAAAGCTTGATCAGTTACTTCATAATATAAATCTGATGATACCACAAAAAAGGACAGATTATGAACTGACATATTGAAAATATATTACATTTTTATATGATTTTAATACATATATTTATTATTTTTAATATTATTAATTTTTTGGTTAGATATTTGAATTAGAAAATTTAACCGAAAACAGATTCATCCGTTTGAATCTTACACACCAATCATTAAAATAGTACATCATGGTAACGCACTTTATGTCTCCGAAGGACTGCCTGATCAGGGTTATGCAAAAGTCCTTCTCTATTCCCGTCAATGGTCTGTAATCATTATAATGAAGTGTCCTGAACTATTTCCAAATTTTTAAACTTTTACCGATCATGATTTTTGAAGATGAACATTCTGTATTACAGGATAGCCACAACCTTTCGTTTGTGAAAAACGTTATTAATTTCCACGGGGACAAATCTTTTATATTAAACTCTTTACAGAAAATAAAGAACAATACACTCTGTAAAATAAAGCGGAAAACCATCAATAAACTGATAAAAGACTATACCCGCCATCTGAATTATATTGAAAATGAAGACATCAATTCCAAGCCGGACAATTATGAACTGTCACCGGTATATGCCCGGCAGTCATACAATAAGGTAGTTAAGGAAAATGAATACCTCCAGAAAGTGATGACATTTTTAATGAATCAATAACAGCTTTTATTTCCTCCGGATCTATGACCAGAACAGTCAGCAGACCCGGAGGATTTCCTGTTTATCCTTCAGAATCCACTTGTGTAACCTACAGAAAGCCGGATATTCCGGATAAGACCAATTTCCCTGTAACTTTATAATTTTAGATGTATTATTATTCACTATTAATTTTATTTATTTCACTATTCTATTTTTAATTCCATGTCCTTTTTGTAAGCCATCTGTATCAATTAAATCACCTGAATTTGATTAAATGCTCTGCTGCACAATTTCCAATATACCATATACATACCACAAATTTAACTTTCGCAAAAATCGCGTAGCAGTAAAACAGGTTCAATAAATATTGAAAATCAATAATTTAACTCAAATTACTCTATAAAAATATTATTTCTAAAAATATTATTCATTCCATAAGGCATAGTATTTGTAATTAAAATTGTACCACTATCACCTAAAATACAGTAATAACTTTTAACACACAAAATATTATGAACGTTGCAGATCTAAAAATCAAAAATTTAGTAGAATACAAAAATCAGATCTATAATATTACTGAAATATTTCAGGATAATGAAAGAGACTATTTTGTGAAGATTGAAAATGACATCCACAGTTTTTCTGTACCGGCAAGATCCATCAGGCCGATCCAAATTACTGAAGAATGGCTTGAGAAATTTGGCTTTTCAAGAACATACAGCTCTGACCAGCGTATCAGATATGAAAGACCGGAACCATTTATCAAGTACGATATTGATCTGAGTTCCAGAAAGATTGTTGACGGACTGAAGATCTACGGAAACTCAATCAGATGTAAATACATTCACGAGTTCCAGAATATTTTCTCTTGTCTGTTTGGCAAAGAACCATCCGTAATGAACTACGGATTAGTAGGCACCGAATCTTAATAATATATTTTCAATCAAAAACCCCGCAGCCTTAAAAGTTGCGGGTTTTTTCTTTTTAAAAACGAATATATTTGTCCGCTTCTGAATATAATTTTTTATTCCTCTTCCGTTAATATTCTTCCATAACTACCGGGTCAGCCTGTTCCTGGTATTGCTCCCACTCTGCTTCAAGCTGTTTATTCACTTTCATCTCTTCTTCAAGCTTTACGGTTTCGCGGTATTGTTTTGCCTCGGCAGCAAGGGTCCATTTACAATTGATTCCCATTCTGTCCGTATAGTTCTTAATATCATTTATGCCTAACCTGAAAAATTCTTTTCTCGGGTTAATCTTGTTAAGCTGGCTTTTCAGAAACTTTTTATGAAGCTGCCTTTCCAGGGCCGGAGCATCATCAGAATAAATCATTGCATGGACATCAAACTCAAAAGGGACACTGGCATCTCCAAGCTCGCGGACACGGTCTAACGGCTCCAGACGCCGCGTCATCCCGATTTTATATACATCTTCGCCAAAGGATCCTATATTTGAAATAATGTATACATTTCCCCGTCGGGTCTGCTGTGCCATCGATATAGCCCGCTGGTTTTTCTCTTCCGCATGTTCCAGCCTGTTCTCCAGTTCGTCCAATTGCTGCTGAAGGAACATTTTCTGTTCCTCATTGGCTTTTGCCACCTGTGATTCCGCTTTTTCAATCAGTCTCTTTAAAGTCTGCTCTTCTTTTTCGGCATCCTTTATGGCTTTTTCAAATTCTTTCCTTGCTTTTTCTTCCTCACGGATCTGCTCCCTTATCTGCCGCTGCTCTTCCTGTTCCTGCCATTTCAGTTCCTGCGCTACCACTGCCCATTTCAGTTCTTCGAGACGCGCTTCATGGTATACTGTGGAAATCCTTGCTTTCCTGAAAGCCTCACCGTTAAAATTAACCAGCTGGAAGGCATCATCTATTTTCTGTTTCAGAATCCCGTAATTGTCTTTTTTTACTGAAGCCAAGATGGTTTCCACCTTTCCGTTGTAGGCATCAACAACAAAATCAATCGCTATATTCCTTCTGTATTCATCCACGTATTCACAGATTCCGGCCTGCCGGCTGACAATCATCAGCTTGTTGTTCTGGCGGAGTTTTTTAAGGTTTTCTCCGGCTTCCTTATGGCTGAAATCCTCTGCCAGCTCATCAAGCAGCGTATATGCCGGAATGATATATTCATTTCCATATCCCTTAATAACATTTTTCATCGCTTTTATCCGGTCTGCAATCTCACCGGATTCCCTTAAACTGCGGTATGCATCGCCTCCGATAGTCTCTGCTTTATATTCTGCTGTATCAATAATCCTTTTGGATTCCCTTACTGCATTTTCATACAGCAGTTCAACTTCCCGGGTTTTCTTTTCTGCAAGTTCTTTGGTAAGTCTCCGGGTATCTTTTGCCTGCTGCTGGGCACTGTCCAGTTCCAGCTGTGCGCTTTCCTTTAGTCTGATGCTGTCTTTTTCCGCTTTTTTCAACAGGTATTCGCATTCTGTCTGTACATTCAGAATATCCTGATATCTGCTTAGCGCATCATTCTGATTTTTAAGCAGAAGATTTTTCTGGTCGGTACTGTTTTTATCAATCTGCAGATTAGACAGCTCCGCGCGCAGCCGCTGGATTTTACCGTTCAGGGATGATTTATCAGACTGTAGGCCGGATATTTCAGTTTTCAGCCGGCCGATTTCCTGATTAAGAGCGGTAATCTGTGCATCTTTCAGAGCCGCTTCTTTTTTAATTTTATCCGATCTGACAAAAGCATACAGCATCAGGCAAAATAAAATGACAATAATTAGAATTTCCATGTTGGTTAAATTTGTTCTTTACTGGTTTGTTAGAGCCTGTTTTAAATCATCCTAAAAAAAAATTCTGCAGATTTATATACATGTGAATCTGAAAAAATCATTATTGGATAATTTTAAAAGTTTTAAAACTTAATTTAAACAGGCTTTTATTTTTGCAATAGTAGTGATCTCTGTTCTTTATTTTTTATGGTAAACCGTAATCAGGCTTAATCTGTTTCTTCGTACTGCCAGATTCCCGAAACCGTCAGAATATTAAGTCCGGGCTGCTTTTCCCCGTAGCTGAACAGGCAGAGGTATTTGGATTGGCAGAATCGACAGCTGGTACCGAAATACAGGGTCGGGAGATCATTTACTGTTAATGCTCCGAAGTGCTGCCTGCTGTCTGACGTTTTGGCAATGGCTCCGGTTTTTAACAATTCTTCTCCGGATATTACTTTTCTTTCATCATACAGCTGTAAAACCGGAAACCCTGATTCATAGGGTGTGATTTCCAAGGTATTCCTTTGACGGCAATGGTTGCAGGTGTACGTAACAGCAGCATGCGGATCAGCTTCCTCATTCCTGAAAACAGTTTTTAGAACATCTGCCTGCGTTCCGATATTTATTTTTTTTGACAGTGAATACATCTGAATTGTTTATTATTGAATTACAGTCCCTGCCAAAGCATTATATTTACCGCTCGGGCTTTTCTTAATGGTCACTTTTATATACCCTTCCTGCGCCAGCTTGTTCCACGTTTTCTGGTAGCCGGTCATCGGGTCTACAGGGATCTTCCACATCGTCTGCTGACCGCCGCCCGTCTGCCCGAACCAGGGGATAACATCTGCATACTGGCCTTTGAACATCAGTAAATTATTCATCACATCGATTTCATAATAAAAGTCGTAGGCATTTTCCGGCTGGTTCAATGCCCGCTGGCTGAAGGTGTACACATACCCGTTGATGATCGGGCTTGTAAAACTTCCGCCCAGGGTAGGAATTCCGGTACCGCTGTAACTTCCTACGGCCCCGCTGTAACGGTCGAATTTCTGCCCTGCCGTAAAAGGTACATCATCTGCAATGTTGTAGCCGCCATTTGCCGGAGGCCATCCTCCGTTCAGATGATTATTCTTAAAAAACGTTTCAAGATTGCTCCACTGCCCTTTTTGATACAATTCAAAAGCCGTATCTTTCATTGTCTGGCTCACCGTTCCGTTCGGATCATACGTCAGTGCCAGTTCATCAGCATTTTTATAGAACACACTCGTAACCGGCGGCACGGTATCACTGATAATAATTTCGTCTTCCCTTTCTGAGCTGCATGTCAGTGAAAACAAGGGAATGGTAAGAAGCAGAATATACTTCAATGCATTTTTCATTGGTATTGGTTTATTTAAAAAAAATTATTATGTACTGATTCAGATTCTTTTTCTCCAGAAATCCGAATCACTCCAACGCTGTTCTTTCCGGTAAAAAAACGTTTTGGTCTGAAGGTACTGGCGGTAAATGGTATTGATATTTTCCTGATAGTTCAAGAATGTGTTTTCATGCCCGGACTCAGCATCAATCACAGCCTTCGCGGCATGGCAGGCAGAGCTTATTGCAAAGCCGATGCCCATTGAAGAGACAGGGTCAAACGAAGCCGCCGCATCTCCCACAGCCAGGAAATTTTTACATGAACTGCTGTCTGTAACCTGAGAAAATGCATTTTTCACCCAGAGTTTCCCTTCAGAGGATGCCGGTGAAACTTTATGCCTGATGTGTTTCGTTTTTGAAAGCAGCCGGTTCCAGTTTTCCGTTTTTTCAAACCTGTTTTCTTTAATCACAGGAGCATCAGAAAAAAAAGTAAGCGTCATTTTCCGGTCCGGGAGAGAAGCACAGTACCACCAACCTTCTTCAGTAGATTCGATAACAATTTCCTGTTTAACGGTATCGGATGATTCAAAATAAAAGAATTTCCCTACCGCAGCAAGCTCGTCATACCGTTTTGACGTGATCCCGATTTTCCTGCTGATGCTTCCCAGCCTTCCCGTTGCATCAATCAGGTAGCGGGCTTTTACCGAAAAGCTTCCTTTGGTTTCATGTTTTGCTTCAATGGTCCAATGTTGATTTTCATCCTGACTGAAGGCCAGACATTTTGTTCTCGGGAAAATAATTCCGCCCTCATTTGAGACATTCTCCAGCAGCATCAGGTCAAATTCTTCGCGGTTCAGCTGGAAGCTTTCGGTTTCCGTATTGAATATGGAATCCCGGACTGTAATCCGGTCGCTGCCCCAGGCTGCCGCACTGCTGTACCCCTGAATGAAATGCCGGCTGTCAAAATTTTCTTTTGTAATCCCCATATAATCCAGCAGGCTGAAAATACTTGAATTAACCTGCTCGCCGATTTTAACGGATTCCAGGCTGGTCTCTTCTATGATTACTACCTTTAAACCCGAATGTTTCAGCAGGCTTAAAGCAGCGGAAGCCCCTGCAGGGCCTCCACCGACAATAAGCACATCTGTTTGTAACAAATTATGCATGTTTTATCTTCTGTTCCTTGTTCCGGAGCGTGGTTTTTCCAGCCCCCCGATTGCCACTTCGATTTCTTTGAATCCTACTTCTTCCAGATGCTCCATCAGCATTCTGCCTTTATCGCTTCTCTGTTTTACAACGTTTACCTTTTTCTCGATATAAAATACCGGAACGGTGGTTTCCTTATCCGAATTATTACCGCTGATATCGCTGATCGGAACACTTTTATAAGTGAAGATCTCGTTGTTTCTTTCAGTCTCTACAAAAAACGGAAATCCTGTGCTGCTGGAATTCTTATCCCTGATGAAGCCCAGTGCATACCAGTACTGAACCATCTGTGTGAAACTGTTGATGCCCCGGGCATAGTTCATCTGCTGGCCTGCAGGCACATGGGTCCCGGCCTGGCCTTCAGCGGTAAACTCGCCTACGAGAACATCCCACGGGCTTTGAGGCGGCCACCAGTATGAATAATAAGTAGGAGGCAGCGGTGCTGCAGGGCTTCCGGCTTTGTTCACGGAAGGATCTGTAAAGTTGATCAGCTGAATGGTACACTGGAAGAAATCTGCCTGCCACGGACAGGCCATTCTTTTCGTTAGGTCACCCGGTTCGCAGCCGCCGCCTTCACATTCGTCTCTGGACGGTGTTAATCCCTGGGCAGCATACTGTTGTTCATTTCCGTATTGTGCAATCCGGTAAGGAGCACTGTAGATGGCCGGGTTCTGTAAGCTCCAGGTGACTTCAATGCCCGGGCACATCGGCAGGCCTACGCAGTTTCCTACACTTGCTGTATCCATCGGGTTTACAGGATAAGGCTGATAACCAGGATCGCTTACAAAATTTCCGTCTGCCCACTGCTGCATCAGGAACAGCTGCGTCTCGTCCAGCGCCATGAATTTCATGATATTGATATTGCTCACGGAATTGCTTCCGGAATTTAAAGGCATCATCGGGAAAATATCATTTCCGTTCTGCTTTAACAGCTCCTCCTGAGGCAGGTCCGGCGCAACCGGCGGCTGGGCGTCACTCTGCCTGAAATAGGAAAAGTAATTCTGCCGGTTCTGCAAATTGGCTTCGGAATTATCGGTAAAATCAAAAATATTGCTTGAGAAAGCCATCATCGACTGGACATTTGATACCCATTGATATCTGCTGATCCTATTGATAATCGGCAGTATATCCCTTTGAAAATTCGCTTTGTAACCTGCATTCCAGCCTCCGTTTTCATACATTTCAGGAACAAGGCTGAAATTTCTTACTGCCACATCAAACATCGTATCGCTTAAGTTTGAAATGTTAACAATTTCAGGAGCGAAATCCGGCGACCCGACTACCACCCAGGCGGTTAATGAAACGGCCGGCGTCCCGTCATTGAATGTAACGGTACAGTACACCGGGCCGTCTGAGATATCATCGTGCCAGGTACTTGAGCCTCCGTAGCTGATCAACGGTTCGTCTCCGCCCGCATGCCCGAAACCTCCCAGAACGACAAGCCTGCCTGACTGATCAGTTAAAAGATCTCCCAAAGTCACTACGGAAACGCCGTATTTAACGGTATCCGGTGGATACCGGACCGGATATCCGGACGGTGCATTGTTTTTATCAAAGCCGATGGAAGCCTGTTTTCCGGAAATGGTTCTCGGTCCCGGATCTACCATCAGCGTCTGTCTTTCCTGCTCTGTAATCTGTTCCGGATTTCTTAAGGCAACGCCCTGGTTCTGGTAGCTGTTTGATTCTCCGTACAGAAGATTGCCTTCCAGCTCACTGTACTGGTACCAGACTGCTTTTTTGTTGGCCAGATGCACCGTCCATTCAATGGAAGCGATGTTCGGGGTATCGAGGGTGATTTCTTCTCCGTTTTCCTGAAGAATCCTGAAAGGCTGTCCCTGGCGTTTGATAAGGCCGGCCTCATCTTTAAAATCTGTAATGGGACCTAAGGAATTTCCATTGCGGTCTGCATCGAAAGGAAGTCCGCCTATGGAATCCGGAGAAAGGCAGATTTCAGTGGTGCTGTTGCCGAGTCTGGCAACACCTACCGACGGGTGAATTGATAAATTCATGGTTTAGTTTTTTTGGTTTTCCTACTCTGTTAACGGCTTTTCGGTTACGCCGTATTATTAATGATTCAGTTCTGGATTTTTTTAAACCGTCTGATTACGGAATGTAATCCTACATCGGCAAACGGTACACTATAGAAAGAGTTTGAGCTGATAAATTTAGAATAAAAAACAATAGATCCCTGAATTTTTTACAGATATATTGAAAATTTAATAAAAGCAGAGAAATCAAAGGTCTCTGTTAAAGCTTTCTTCAATAAAAAACCCTCAGATCAGAAATCTGAGGGTTATCTTTTAATTGCGTTATTTAACGGAGATCCAGATAGTCCTTAATGATTTTCAGCACCCCGAAATTGTCATTGGTGCAGGCTTCAAAACAGGCTGCTTCTTTTACGGACGGATGCGCATTTTTCATCGCATACGAGTACCTGGAGTTTTTAAGCATTTCAATATCATTCATATAATCCCCGAAAGCCATCGTCTGCTGCGGGGAAATATCCAGTGCATCCTGCAGCTTCTCCAGCGCGTTTCCTTTATTGATATCTTTATTCATAATATCAAGCCAGTGCTTGCCGGAAACCACAATTTCAAGATTATACTTTTCAAATTCTTTCAGAACAGGATATACATTCAGCTCTGAACCTTCAGGATGATAGACGGCAATTTTAAAGATACGGTCATCAATTTCCTGTGTCAGGTCCTCTATTTTTTCATTAATGGTGTAAAACTGTGATATGTAACTGATAAACTCTTCGTTGTCAGTATCCACATATGCTTTTTTCTTGCCGGAAAGAACCGCAGTAGCGCCGGGAATGGTACGGATTTCCCTGATGATTTCCGCAATATAAGTAGGCTCCAGCCGGTCTGCAAACAGTTCTTTGTTCTTGTAAATCACATAACCGCCGTTCTCTGCAATAAAAGCCATGTCATTTTCTATGTCTCCGAAATATTTGGTAATTCCCGTCATCTGCCTTCCGCTGGCCGGAACGAATAAGATATTTCTTTTCCTGAGCTCTTCATATACAATCGGAAAATCCGGGCTTACCTGATGCTTAGAGTTCAGAAAAGTTCCGTCCATATCCGTTACAATCATCCTGATATCATCCATAAAAATACTTTTCGGTGTTTTTTTTCCAGAACAAATATATTACATATAATTTTAATAATGTGGCAGGCCGGACAGCTGTTTTCTTAAATACCGGGTCTTTAGGCTATGTCTTTGAGACTACTTTTTACTGTTTACCGTTTCTGCCGGATGTATTTTCATAATGGGAATTTTCAGTTTACTGACTTAAAATTAATATTGAATTTATATTGGCCTTTTTCAAATAAATATTATTGAATCATCATTAAACAGTATCATTTTATTAAACCTCAGTCATTAACCCTGAGGTTTTATTGTTTAAGTATTAAAATCTTACGAATATAAATACCTTTATCCTGTTAAATGGTTAATCCATAGGTATTCTTTACCTGCGCCATGACAAATGTGCTGTGCGTACTGCCGATGGAAGGCACAGCCCCGAGTATATTGAACACGAAGTTCTGATATTCCTTCATATCCTGTACGTATACTTTAAGCAGAAAATCGAAATCCCCCGAAATACTGTAACATTCTGCAACCTCCTCGATCTTGAGTATTTCCCGTTCAAATTCTATTGCCAGGTAACTGTCGTTGCTTTTAAGCTTCAGCTGGCAGTACACGGTAAGCCCCAGGTTCAGCTTTTCGGCATCCAGAACAGCGGCATATTTTTTAATATAGCCTTCCTGCTCTAGGCGCTTTACCCGCTCAAAAACGGGAGAAGCAGAGAGGTTAACTTCTTTGGCAAGCTCTTTTACAGTGAGTTTTGCATCTTTTTGCAGAAGCCTGAGCAGCTGCATATCTTTGTCATCAAGGTGATCCATAGAATAATATTCTTAAGGTATGTGTATTATGCTAAAGATACAGAATAAAATACTTTACTTGTATAGTTTGCAAGTTTATTTTGCTTAATTTTTGTGGTACTATATCTGTTTTATCCTTAATGGGTATATTTGAATGAACACAAAGATCAGAAATGACCGCTTTAAAAGAATGGTCAAATAAAAATCAGGGAATATTTTATTTTGAGAATGCTCCTCCCGGGGAGCACTCTCTTTTAGTAATTTTATAAAATAAATATTCTTACACACATAATTTTAGTAAAATTATTCTTAGGGGAAATGGCTCTGTATCTATTGCAGAGCTGTTTATTTTCAGCCTGATATTCAGAGGCGTTAAATCTATCTGGCTTATCGTGATCATCATACTTTTATGAGGACCGAAGCATGCGGTTACCGCGGCAGCTCCGGCATGCTTATCTTTTGAGGTTTGGATGATAAGGTCCGCAGGAATGCTTCCAGCTGGTAAATTTCCTGCTCAGACAGTTCCAGCATTCTTACCATTCCCGATTTTTCCGAATGCAGCACTACGCCTTCAAAAACCGTAGTACGTTTCTGCGCATGTTCAGGATTTCCGTTGCTGTAGAACCGGATTACTTCTGATAAATCAGTCATAGACCCGTTATGGAAATAAGGGCCTGTGCGTGATACTTCCCGAAGTCCGGGAACCCGGAATTTCCCGGCATCTTCCGCTTTTTTGGTTGCAAGGTATCTTCCCGGGTCCTCCCCTTTTTCACCCAGCAGGGCCGTACCGATATTTTCAAACCTGTTATTGGAAAAATACCCTGAATTATGGCAGTTGATACACTGGGCTTTAGTCCGGAAAAGATGAAGCCCCATGAGTTCGTCATCAGTGTACACTTCAGACTTCCCATCAATAAATTCATCAAATTTACCGCGTGCGCTTTTCACTGTTCTTTCAAAAACGGCAATTGCTTTGGAAATCCTGTCTTTATTTACGGTTTTATCACCGAATGCTTTTTCGAATAATGTTTCATAGCCTTTTATCTTTGCAATTTTACCGGCTGCAATATCAATATGCTCCCCCATTTCCTTTATATCTTCTATCGGCATCTGCGACTGTTCTTCCAGGGATTTTACCCGTCCGTCCCAGAACAGTTCTTCTGCGTAGGCTGCATTCAGGATGCTCATGGCGTTTCTGATACCCAACTGCCGGTCATGCCCGAAAGAAAGCGTCCTGTTATCGCACCAGGCCAGTTCCGGGTCGTGGCAGGAGGCACATGCAATCTGGTTGGATTTTGAAAGCCTCGGATCAAAGAATAGGGTTTTCCCCAGCAGTTCTTTTTCTGCCGAATACGGATTGTCATCAGGAAACCGGATATCCGGCAAATGGCCGATTTCCGAAAAAGAGGAAGCGGATTCCGGATCCAGTACAGGCTTCGGCCACTTTGAAAAATCGCCGGAAGAATACAGCTGTCTCAGCCGGCTGATAAAATCTTTCTGCTGACGTATGTCTTTTTTTACCGAATTGTTCAGGCAGCTGTTAAACAGCGAAACCATAAGGAATACAACGAAAATCCAGCTTAGAACATTCTTCATGGGCATTCTGAGTTTCAGCAAAAGTATGATATTTTTTCATTTCCGCCCATTTTCAGGGTATTCATGAGAATTATTATTGTAGAATTAATCCTACATGATGTAACAAAACCCCTGGGCCGGCTGTCTTATTGATAAACTTAATTGTAAATGAAAACTATTTTGGTCCCGATTGCTTTATTGGCAGGTGTTGTAATTTTTGCGCAGGAAAAGCAGGACACAATAAAATCCAAGGAGAAAAGCATAGAAGGCGTAACGGTAACCGTAAGAAAACCGACGGTAGAATCTAAAGTGGACAGAACGGTTTTTAATGTAGCCAACAGCTCCATCCTTGCAGGGAATACCACCTGGGACGTAATGAGAATGACACCTCTGGTAAGTATTGATAACAATGATGCCATAAAAGCCGAAGGGGAATCTGTAACCGTATACATCAATGACAGGAAATCTGTTTTTACCGGTAAGGAGCTTAAGGAATACCTGAAAACCATACCGGCTGACAACCTGATGAAGATTGAGGTAATTACCAGCCCGTCTTCACGCTATGAAGCTGCCGGGTCCGTTATCAATATCGTTTTAAAAAAGCGTGATGATGAAGGAATAAAAGGAAGCGTAACTTTTAACAACAAACAGAACACAAAAAACTCACAGTACTCCAATCTTAACATCAATTATCATAAGAAGAACTTTACCCAGACCCTTATAGGAGGCTACAGCGATAATACCAACGTACAGAGAAATTCAAATGTCTATACTATATATGAAGGTAATTCTGTACAGCAGACCAACTCTACAACCATCGGCAGGTACCGGAGCCCTTCGGTTTCTTCCACATCGGAATTTGAGCTGAACAATAAAAATACAGCCGGTGTTATCCTGGAGTATTATCAGAGCAATGCTATGTCAGCTTCCGAAGCTTCCGGAATTACCCATAAGAACGGTGAGTTTGACAATTCTTTCGATCAGAACCAGACTTCAGGCGGACTTAACCGCAACCTGGGAACCAATATCTTTTATAAATTCTATGATAAAGAGAAAAACAGGATTCTGGACGTTAATGCAGGGGCCAATTATTACGGCGAGTCCGGAGACAATTATTTTATTAAAAATATCATCTCAAAAACCCCTTCAGTAAGTAAAATCGGAATTCTTTCCGATACCGAAAACCGGAATTATTTTCTTAAAGTTGATTATACCCAGCCCCTGGGAAAATCCGGTGCTACTTTCGAGGTGGGAGGAAAAATGGACTTTAACAACAATGTAATCCCCAATACGCTGTACGGAAATAACCTGGAAGGCCTGAGTACCCGTGATATTTTCCACTATGAGGATAATATCAATTCCCTGTATGCCAATTACAGCAGGAAGTTTTTTGATAAACTGGAAACAAGAGTCGGGTTGCGTTATGAGCATATTGATTACAGGATCCGCCAGGAAGTTTCGGGGAAGTCAAGGAAAGATGCTTACGGAGCTTTCCTGCCCAATATACTGGTAAAATATTCTTTTTCTGAAAAGTATGACCTGAGCCTGACGTATAACAGAAACCTCTGGAGACCGTGGTATGCGGAATTCAACCCGTTTATGACTCCTAACTCGGATGGAATTTACAGCCGCGGAAATATAGACCTGGAACCTAACCCAAGCGACAGGCTGTATATGAAGCTCGGCATCCTGAAGAAGTATTTTATTTCTGCACGGTATACATTCACGGATCAGGATTACTGGACAGATTACCTTACAGAAGATGTGGGAAACTATAAAAATGCCACCATTATGCAGGAGTCCAACTTCAGCGGGAAAGTGCATAAATACTACCTGTTTGCGAATACCAACCAGACCTTCTTTAAAAATAAATTTACCGTAAACTTAGGTTTGGGATGGTATTATATTGACAACAGTGATTTTAATCTGAAAAATGGCCTTCGAAACGATTCTTATATCAATTATTTAAGTGCTTCGACCAATCTTTCTTACACCAATCTTTTTAACAAGAACATCAACCTGAACGCATGGCTGGAAGTATCCAACCAGAACAACGGGAATTCCATCACCAATAAACCGAATATTTTCCACAATATTTCGGCTACCAAGATCTTCCCTAAAACACAGATGGAGGTCAGCCTGCAGCTGATGAATATTTTCCAGAGGCCGAATTATGATGCCACTACCTACAGCCAGGGCGCTTATGTAAGAAGTATTTCAAAATGGGACTGGTACGGGGCTTCCATTTCATTTGTGAAACGTTTCGGGAACCAGAAAGTAAAGGAAAATACCAAAACCGATGTTGAGAAAAACGGCGGCGGCGGAAAATAAGCTGTTCTTTGCCAAATAGTTTTGTTAATTGTAACAAATATTGGAACAATTTCAGTTTTACTTCGGAATATGATGAATTACTGCATTTTTGGCACGGATATTATATATAATATTAAGTAAAATGCCTAATGATGAATGCCCAAGCAAAAATAAAAGAACTCATCCGTAAATATTTAACCCGAAGTATCAAACTGCAGTTTAATATGGATGTCGATTTAAATAATGAATATACGCTGACAGAAAATATTGTATCCAAGAAGACCATTATTGCCCGTACTTTTTCGGATAATATTCTGTCTAAACCGGGTCTTAAATTATTTCTCACTTCATTAATTACAGAAATCAATAATGAGAAATGCAGTCTGGAGTTCATGACCGGTAAAATGAAATCGATGCCGGAATCAGCTTAACACGAAATACAGTGAATCCCCGATATGATGGTATCGGGGATTTTATTTAAACATATTTGGCTACCTTCTCTTCAAGATCATCGAGGTTAAACGGCTTTGCGACATAATCATCTGCCTGGGCTTCTCTGGCCAGCGCCACAATATCATTGTTGGCGGTTACATAGATCACCGGAATCGTTTTAAATTCTTCATGATTTTTCAATAGCCTGGTGGCTTCCACTCCGCCGATCCTGGGAATCCAGTTATCCATCAGGATAACATCCGGGCGGTACTGCGCCACACGCTCCAGGATATCATGGGAGGTCTCCGAAATTTCTACCTGAAAGCCGTTCTCTTCAAAAATAATCGTAATTACTTCGAGAATAGTGGCATCATCATCAAAAATCAGGATTTTCTTTTTATTCATATTATTACTTAATTAGGATTTTCAGTCTACTTTATATTTTTATTACAGGCCGTTAATATGATCGGCAAGGCTGCCGGGAGTAATGATCAGGTCATACTCCACTTCTTCCACAGCGTGCCTCGGCATATAATCTACTTCAGCGGTTTCAGGATCCTGGATCCATACCGTGCCGTTGTTTTTTTTGATGTAGGACAGGCCGTTCACGCCGTCTGCATTGGCGCCGGACAGCAGTACGCCGATCAGCGTTTCACCGTACATTTCCGCTGCCGACCTGAAAGTTACATCAATGGAAGGCCGGGAATAGTTCATCTTTTCCGAACTGTCCAGCGACATGTTTTTCTTATCTTCAAAGAGCAGGTGGTAATCTGCCGGGGTAATGTATATTTTATTGTTTTCAATTTCCGTTTTATCGTCTATTTCCACCACTTCCAAATGGGAAAGCTGCTGCAGTAATGCCTGAAGTATATTGTTTGAATGTGCTTTACGGTGCAGTACAAGCAAAACAGGAACAGCAATGCGGTCATTGAGTTTTTTGATCATTTCCAGAATGACCTGCAGGCTTCCGGCGGAACCTCCGATCACTACCAATTCTGCTTTCATACGTTCTGTTTTAGATGATAATGATACCATTAATGATGATCGAGCTTTTTCCAGATTCTCTGGTCGTCAACCTGATGGTAATTTTTATCTAATTTAGAAAATCTCAGGGTTTCTTTTGCACCCAAAGCCAAAAAACCTAAATTTTCCAGACTGCTGTCAAATAACCGGAAGACCCTTTCCTGTAATCCCCTGTCAAAATAAATCAGCACATTCCTGCAGATAATCAGCTGAAAACTGTTGAAAGAGCTGTCCGAAACCAAATTATGGGTGGACAGGATCAACTTCTGCTGCAGGCTTTTATCAAAGCGTACGCTGTCATAATTCGCCGTATAATAATCTGAAAAATCTTTGGTGCCGCCCGAGAGCATATAATTTTCAGAATACAGTTTCATCTGCTGCAACGGGAAAATCCCGGCCCTGGCTTTTTCCAGGACAGACGGGTTCAGGTCGGTTCCGTAGATCAGCGATTTATGGTAAAGGTTCGCTTCTTTCAGCAAAATCGCTATGGAATATGCTTCTTCTCCGGTAGAGCAGCCTGCCACCCAAATCCGGATCAGCGGATAAGTGCCCAGCTGCGGCAGTATTTTTTCCCTTAATGTTTTGAAGAAATAAGGGTCCCTGAACATTTCCGTAACGTTCACGGTAATTTCTTCAATGAAGCGCTTCAGGTATTCCGGGTCGTTCATCACGGTATACCTTAATTCTGCAAAGCTGGTAAACCGGTCTATCAGGCAGATGCGGTTAATCCTCCGTTTGAAAGATGCACGGCTGTATTCGGAAAAATCATACCCGTACCTGTCATACACCTCTTTAATAAGGGATTCCACTTCTTCGTCTTTTACTATACTCGGCTCCAGCATTTAGGACAGTTTTTCAATCGCGTTCATCAGCTGATCCACATTTATCGGCTTGGATACATATTCCTGCGCACCGGCATCAATGCATTTCTGGCGGTCTTCAGGCATGGCCTGTGCAGTAACGGCAATTACCGGTACTTTACTTATGGAAGGGGTACTTCTTATAATCCTTATCGCTTCATAGCCATCCATTTCCGGCATCATCATATCCATCAGCACAGCAGTGAACCCGGGATCTTTTTCCAGGATATCAATTGCTTCCTGAGCCATGGTACAGCTTTCTGTCTGGTATCCCCTGGCTTTCAGCGTCAGCTTCAGGGCAAATATATTACGCGGATCATCATCCACAATTAAAATCTTCTTATTCATCAGTATTTTTACTGTTTAACTTTCATATAACCAAACTCTGAGCAGGGACAGCAGCTGGTCTATATCCACCGGTTTGGAAATGTAATCCGAGGCTCCCGCCGTAATGCATTTTTCCCGCTCCCCGATCATGGATTTTGCGGTGATGGCAATAATCGGCAGCCTCGTGAACTTAGGCATTTTTCTCAGCTGACGGATGGTTTCATAGCCGTCCATTTCCGGCATCATCATATCCATCAGCACCACATCCACATCAGGATGTTCCTTAATCTGCTCCAGGGCATGTTTGCCGTCCATGGCAACCACTACCTCCACCTTATATTTTTCCAGTGCTTTGGTCAGAGAAAAAATATTGCGGACATCATCATCGGTAATCAGTATTTTCTTACCGCTCAGGACTTCGGTGAGGGAGCCCAGTGTTTTGCTCCTTACTGTTTCCATAGAACTGTTTTTCTCCTCTACCAGGTGTAAGAACAACCCTACCTCATCCAGGATTCTCTGGTAGGAATGTGCTGTTTTTACAACGATAGAATCGGCATACTGCCTGATTTTCAGTTCTTCGGATTTCGAGAGGTTGCGTTCCGTAAAGATAATAATCGGCAGGTTTTCCAGTCCGTCATAACTCTTTATCGATTCAATGATCTCATATTCGTCACCTTTGGATGCCCCGATATCTAAAATAACACAGTCTACATGGTCCTGGGTGAGTGCTCTTACACTGTCTTCCACGTTATTCTGAACGGACAGGGAGATGTTAAAGTTCCCCAGGAAATAAGACAGCGCGCTGGCATGCTTGGCATTTTCCTCCACAATCAATACTTTCTGCGGTGATTTCCTCAGCGCTTCTTCTATCGTCCTGAAAACATCCGTCATCTGATCGAGCGCCATCGGCTTGTTGATAAAATCAATGGCTCCTTTCATCAGGCTTTCTTTTTTCACATGGAGCACAGACATCATGTGTACCGGGATATGCTTGGTTTTCGGATTGGCTTTAAGCTGGTCCATCACCTGCCATCCGTCTTTCACAGGAAGCTGAACATCCAGCAGTATGGCGTGCGGACGGTATTTTACGGCTGCGGATATGCCGTGGTCGCCTCTTACCGCTACAATTCCCTTGTATTTCTGAAGGCGTGCGTATTTCAGCAGTGCTTTCGCGAAATTGGTATCGTCTTCGATAATTAAAATGACCTTATCATCTTTGGTGATATGGTCCCGGTCATCTTCCACATCTTCCGGGATTTCCAGCATGTTAATCCATTCATGGGAGTCATCTTCCTTCCCTTCCAGGATGTTCTGAATTTCCTCCACATCTTCACGGATGTTTTCCATCAGGTCTTTATCCGTTTCCGCAGACTGTACTTCAGCTACTTCTTTAACAGGGATAATCAGGCTGAATTCGCTGCCTTCATCAACTTTGCTTTTCAGGATCAGTTCACCGCCCAGCAGCCTTGCAATTTCACGGCTGATGGAAAGCCCCAATCCTGTTCCGCCGAACCTTCTTCTCGTAGAACCGTCGGCCTGCTGGAAGGCTTCGAAAATAATCCGCTGCTTTTCTTCCGCAATCCCGATTCCGGTATCCCTTACTGAGAAAATAATGAAATCAGCTCTCTTCGGGTCTTTTTTAATATGCAGGTTGATGCTTCCTTCTTCTGTAAATTTAATGGCATTGGACAGTAAATTCCTCAATACCTGATCCACGCGGAGCCTGTCTGTTTCTATAGAATTTTCTACATCCTTTTCAATCTCAATATTCAGCTGAAGCTTCTTCTCCTGAATCACCGGGTTGAACAGGTTTTTCAGGTCTTTAACAATATCACCGATCACGACATCCTGATATTCCAGGGTCATTTTACCGGATTCTATTTTGGCAAGGTCCAGGATTTCGTCAATCAGCGTCAGCAGGCTGCTGCCGGAGCTCTGGATTACTTTTGCAGATTCTACCTGGTCTTCATTCAGGTTTTCTTCCGGGTTTTCCGCCATCAGACGGGACAGCAGAAGGATGGAATTAAGCGGCGTGCGCAGTTCATGGGACATATTGGCCAGAAACTCCGACTTATATTTTGTGCTGAGTGCCAGTTCTTCAACTTTTTTCTGAATCTCGCTGTTGCGTTCGGCAATCATATGGTTTCTGTCTTCCAGCAGCCTTGAGCGTTCTTCCAGTTCGGCATTGGCCTGCATCAGTTCTTCCTGCTGTACTTTCAGTTCTTCTTCAGAAGCCTGCAGTTTCTGCGTCTGAGCTTCCAGTTCCGTATTCAGGTTTTCCAACTCGGCATGCTGCACCTGAAGTTCTTCAGACTGTGCCTGGGTTTCCTCCATGAGCTGCTGTTCTTTTTCACGACCTTTTGCCGCACCCAGGGCAATCCCGATATTGCGGCTGCATTCTTCAAAATATTCAAGCCTGCAGGTATCGAAAGCCTGTGTGGTTCCCAATTCCAGTACGCCAATGCAGATCTGGTCTGCAAAAACTGGGATCAGGACAATACCGTTTAATTTAATTTTACTGCTTGCAAAACTTACGGCAAAATCTTCTTCATTAAGATCACTGTAGACCTGTGATTTTTCGTTCAGGAATACCTGGCCTACCATGCCTTCACCCAGCTCGAAGTATTTTTTCATATTTCCTTCCAACCCGAAAGAGGAAGCAAGCTTCAGGGCTCCTTCATCATAAAGGTATAAGGCACCGTTGATGCATTTCCCGTAGGTAATCAGCTGGTTCAGGGATTCCCCGGAGATTTCTTTTACGGATTTGTTTCCTACCAGGGATTCGTTCAGTAAGGCAAGGCCTTTCTGGCGCCAGTCGCTTTTGTTGATGGTATCGAAAGAGTTTTTCAGTGATTCCGTCATATGGTTGAGCGAGCCTACCAGATCGCCCAGGTCATCCTGGGAATGGTCTACCGCTTTCTGGCTGTAATCTCCGTTGGCTACCCTATTCGCAATTTCACGGATGGCACTTACACGCCTGCTTATTTCAAGGTCTTTTCTCTGTAATGCTTTTTCAAGCTTTTCTCTGCGGATCAGGTCGGCTCTCAGTCTGATATAGAAAAAGGCGGTCACCACAATAGCCGCGAGGGAAGAGAAAATGATAAACAGAACAGTGGTGGTGGATGATTGATTAAGATCTTTGTTTTTTACGGCCAGCTGGGCTTCTTCATACTGCACAAAATCTTTGACGATCTGCCGGCAGCGGTCCATATATACTTTGCTGGACATCACCTGGCTTTGGGTCATTATAATGCCCTTTTTCCGGTTTTCCACAAAATATTTCAGGTTGGAAATATTGGTATTTACATTCCGTTCCAGCTCATTCAGGCGGTCCATCTGGTTTTTATCCGTAAGGTCCACTACTTTTGCGCGTTCTATGGCTTTCGGAAATTCTGAAAGGCTGCGGTAGTACGGATCCAGGAAGATTTCTTTTCCTGTGAACTGGTAACCCCTGCTGCCCGTTTCCGCATCCAGAAGTGCAATTAACACGTCTTTTACGGCAGTAATGGCTTTCCGGCTGTTGGAAAGGCTTTCCCGGTGCTGCATCTGGTTCTGTATGCTCCAGTAGGATGCCACGGAACTTGCAATAAGTATAACTAATGATAACCCGACTCCGAACTGAAGGTTTCGTATGATTTTTTTCGGCATGAAATTAATTTAATGGTAATGTAAAATAAAATGTAGATCCTTCATCCACTTTACTGGAAACACCGATATTTCCGTGGTGCTGCTTAATGATTTCAGAACAGATGAACAGGCCAATGCCCATCCCCTGGAACTGCAGCGAAGATTCTTCCACACGGTAGAATTTACGGAATACCGCTTCCTGCTTGAAATCCGGAATCCCGATTCCGAAGTCTGTAATATTTACCCGTACCTCCTGCTCTTCTTCATCCACAAAAGTGGTGACGATAACCTGATTGTTTTTGGGGGAATATTTGATGGCGTTGGTCAGGAAGTTGATCAGCACCTGCTCGATGCGTATGGCATCAAGCGGAATGAGAATATCCGGACGTATGCCGTCCCGCTTGATTTTTATATTCTGTTCATCATGGGTCTGGAGAATGGTATCAATGGCATTGCTGATCACATTTTCAAGATTGGTCGGCTTTTTATTGATCTTCAGTTTTCCGTTTTCTATTTTGGAAACGTCCAGCAGATCTGTAATCAGGGTATTCAGTTTTTCGATCTGATCCTGTGCTTTGGTAACAAAGCCTGCTTCTGCGCTTTCCTTATCCAGCTTCAGCCTTCTTTCAAGCAGCTGGACGTATGCTTTGATGCTCGTAAGAGGTGTCTTCAGCTCATGGCTGGCAATACTCAGGAATTCGTCCTTTTCCTTTTCCACTTTTTTCTGGTCATCAATATCGGTAAAGGTGCCTACCCAGTTTTTAACGGTATTTCCTTCATAGACCGGCGTAACGCGCAGCAGGTGGTAACGGTAGTCTCCGGATTTTATATTCTGTATCCTCACCTCAAGTTCCAGGGCCTTGCCTTTCTTCCTGCAGCGTTCAAATTCTCCTTCAATACTGAAATCATCAGGGTGGGTCTGCGGAAAATGCTGATCAGATGAAGAATATTCATACCATTTACCGTTTACAAAATCCACGATTCCGTCTCCGTTCACGGTAAAGGCAATCTGCGGAAGGGACTCCAGCATCAGGTGGAAATGATCGATCTGGGACTTCATGGTAACCTGAGACTCCCTTCTTCCTTTTACTTCAAGCTCCAGGCTCTGCTGCGTTTTCCTCATCGCCACATTCTGTTCCTGAAGGTTATAAAAAGTTTTCACCTTCAGTAAAAGAATTTCCGGATCTACGGGTTTGGTAACATAATCTTTACCGCCTGAAGCATATCCTTTTGTGATAAATCGTTTATCGGTATTCACGGCCGACAAGAATATGATCGGCACTTCTTTTGTTTTACTGTATCCTGCCAAGGTTTCCGCAACTTCGAAACCATCCATATCAGGCATCTGGACATCTAAAATTATAAGGGCATAATCACTTTTCAATGCTTTTCCCAAAGCTTCCTCTCCGGAGTTGGCCGTATCCACCAAAAAATCTTTCGATTCCAGTAATTTTTTCAGTGAATAAAGGTTACTCTGGTTATCATCAACAATTAAGATCATAGAAACGTAAAATCAATAATTAGCTATATTTACTTCAATACCAAAAATACTCACAATATTCCGAAAAACAGCTATTTTTTCCCTAATATAACCCACGTACCACGTTTTACTCTGAGGTATTTGTCCTGCATTGAAAAGACATGTAAGATTTTTAAAAGATATTTATTACAGGCTGTCAATAAATTAGAGGTAAATAAGCTGAAATCTTTTACTATTTTAATAAAAATTCACCCTGGCAGGATAATCCCGGCACAGTGTTTGAATAAGAATTAACAACACTTTTTCACTTAAATATATACTTTCAAATTATAAACCCCTGATTTTTCCAGGGGTTTATTTTTTTAGATATATTTTTCAATTCAGAAAGCTAAAAAATGTCCATTTCTATAATGTAAATTCAATACACTTTATGTATCATTTCCTTTAAAAGAACGGCTGCTGAAATCAAAAGTGCAGTTATCAGTTAAAATATGTGTTTTAAGGTTCTCAGCATATATGGGAAATCCTTTTTTAACGCTTTCTATATTGGTCTGGCCGATATTTTCAGCACTGATGAGCCATACCATTCCCGATCCGCGACAGGTGGCACGGCAGCCTTCTTCAATAAGCAGGGCCGTATCTTCGCCCAGCCCGATTCCCCAGCATTCCTGATGGCTGATTACGGCATGGGCCAGCCTGCCAAACCTGGCACGGTGTACGAAATGGGTATCTATAATACAGTTATCAATGAAGTCCAGCCCCGTATCCATTTCAAGATCATGTTCCAGCATCGCTTCTCCGTTAGCAGCTTCAAGAATGACCATCTTCGGGAGGCACATGGCTCCGGCACTGGTGCCTGCAACGGTAAAATTTTCCTGATTAAGATATTTCTCCTTTAACAGGCCCGTAATCTCAGACCTGTGCAGTATTTCAAGGATCCTGTTCTGATCTCCGCCCGTAAAAAAGACGGTATCGGCAGCCTCTACCCTTTTAAAATGATAATCCGTATGCAGGTGCTCATCACAGATATCCAGAAATCCGAAATTGGTATATCCTATTTCCGAAAGTGTTGTCTCATACGTTTCACGGATACTTTCCGGCTCCGAGCTTGCCACAGTAATGATCTCAATACGGTCATTTACAGATTTTGCCAGAAGCTTAAGGATTTCATTGGGTGAAAAACTCCGGTTTTTTTCTTCCATTTCAGAATCGGTTCCCTGTTTGTCTTCTTTCCCTCCTATTATTAATAATTTTCCTTTCGGCATCATAGCGGTTTATTTTAATCATTAGATTATTGGATTGTCGGAATAATTTTTACTGAAGCAAAATCAGTCAGTTATTCATTATCCATCTGCACTTTTGTCGGCTTTCCTTTTGCCTGTACGGTGTCTGATTCTTCCTGCAGGGGACGGATGGTATCAGAAGCCCTGTCATTAACCGTTTCTCTTTTATTGTCCTGGTCTGTGTACTGGGTCTCGGATTTTGTACACCCTGTTATGGTAATCAGGCTCAGAACTGCGGTAATCATAATTGTCTTTTTCATATTGATTTATCGATTTGGATTTATCAAACTTAATAAGCAATAAAGCTTTATTTTATGACGCAAATCACAAATGAATCGGAATTATATCCTTATTTTCAGAAAAAAACCTTAAATTACTGCTTGAATATTTTATGATCCGAGTCATAATCTTAAAGGTTAATTTTTTTTAACCGGGCAGGCGGCGACATTGGATCATAATTTGTATCGAAGAAACGCAAACCCCTTAAATATCTATGTTAATATCAGAAAAACTTTTACTATCATATGGAGCGGAAATAGAAGACCTTGATGCCTCCCATGTTATTTTTACGGAAGGCAGCAAGCCTAAATACTATTACCAGATCCTAGAAGGCAGGATAAAACTGAACCATTATGACGATGACGGCAAGGAGCTGATCCTGGCCATTCTGAGTAAAGGTTTAAGCGTATGTGAGCTTCTGCTTTTTATAGACGAACAGTATCCTGTAAATGCCATTGCTTTTGAACAGACCAAAGTGATACGGCTGCCGAAAATCAGCTTTGTACAATTGCTGGATGACCATCCGCAGATATCAAGAGACATTAATAAATTCCTGTCTGAGCGTCTGTACCATAAATATATCATGCTGGAGAACAATGCCTCCCTGCGCCCTGAAGTAAGGATAAAAGGGGCGCTGGGCTATCAGAAAAGTTTCAGCAGCGACCAGACCCAATATTCATTTGAAGTTCCCCTGACGAGGCAGCAGATTGCCTCCATAACGGCTTTGAGGGTGGAAACGGTGATCCGGACGATTAAAAAACTGGAGAAAGAAAATTTCCTTAAAATCATCAACAGGAAAATTCATATATAAATATTAAACAGGGATCTAGCCGGCTTTATCTGAAAAATATAACAGGTACGGAAATAAAGAATACCTCAATTTTAATTAAATAGATGCTTTTATTTTGTTTTTTTTAAGCTTCTGACTAAATTTGTAAAAATTTAAATTAATGAACTATACACTTGAGCTTAATACACAGGAGGCCGGCTCTAATATTGTATTCAACACAATCGTATTTGATTCGTTCAAGGTTAATATAGTTGAAAGATACGGCGGGAAGATGGGTTTTAACCCCAAATTATGGGAAGCTTTGTTTAAAGTAAGAACCATCGGCAATGAAATTATTGCCAGACGGGACGGTAACCTGAGGGTTAAAATCAAAGGGGATCAGCTGGAAGCGTACAAGAAATTATCAGAAGTGCTGAATTCGTACGACTATAAAAACAGACTGATCAACAGAAAAGCAGCCGAGGAAGACTATGTTCATTTTATCCTGAGCCTGGTCATCCAGAATTATCAGCTTAATTAATATTCTCTTTTCAATTCCTTATTTCACCGGTACCATGCCTGATGATAAGTAATGCGGAGTGAATGATGAGATCTTAGAACTTGATTTTAAGACTTGTCTGATGAACGGCAGTTTGCGATAACAGAAACAATTAGATGCTACGGTTAACAGATAACGGCTGAAATCATTTCAGCCGTTATCTGTTATGCCCTGAAATCAATATAAATTACAGGATTCATTGAACCTGTTGAAAAATCCCGAGCCCGCGGCACAGCCTTTGAATAAATGAATACCGGCCTATCTGCTGCCTGAAGATTGTCTTCCGGCAGCCGGTACCGGTGATACAAAATCATACCTTATGGATAATAAAACAGTCCTGAAAACAGCAAATGCTGCAGTGTCGGAAGGGGATCATGAAACATTTCTTTCCTATTGCACCGATGATGCAAAATGGACATTTACAGGAGACAGAACCCTTTCAGGAAAACAGGAGATACGCCGTTATATGGCAGAGGCCTATAAGAAACCTCCGAAGTTTGATGTTGAGTACATGATTGCAGAAGGAGATTATGTGACGGTAACAGGTACGATACAGCTGTGGGAAGACGGTGACCGATGGAACACATATGATTACTGCGACCTGTGGAGATTTGAAAACGGTAAAATGGCAGAGCTTAAGGCTTTTGTCATTAAAAAGTAACCCTGTTGTATACATATCCTTCCACACAAAATGAAAAAAATATTATCTGTCTTTATAGCAGGCACTTCTGCGCTTGCTGCCGTGATCTATCTTTCCGGATACGGATACATCTTTAAAGCCATTGCCGTTAATCTGAAGAAAGGCCCTACAGTTCCTTCCATTGACGATGCGGAGGAATTCCCCTCCAGGGCGGTGCCCAATCTTCATCCTGAACCCTGGAAGAAAAGTACTGCTTACAATACAAATGTCCTGTCGGAAACCGTTCTGAAAGAGCTTAAGAAAACGCGGGCTTCATCATTGGTCATCATCCGCAACAATGAGCTCCTGCATGAGCAGTACTGGAAAGACCACCAGCCGTCTTCACTGATGAATTCTTTTTCAATGGCCAAAGGCATCCTTTCCCTTTTAACAGGCTGCGCGATTGATGACGGTTTCCTGGAGTCTGAAGACCAGCTTCTTTCTTCCGTATTTCCCTCCTATAAAAACAGCCGGTACGGACAATTCCTTACCTTCCGCCATCTGATGACCATGCAGGCAGGACTGGACTGGAAAGAAGAATACCACCACCCTTTTGCAGAGAATTCAAAGCAGTATTTTGTAGAAGACCTTGCGGAACAGGCATTCGGGATAGAGGTAAAAGAAATGCCGGGACAGAAATATGAATACCAGAGTGTTGCGGCACAGCTTCTGGGCCTTGCCCTGAAAAAAGCAACCGGTAAGGAACCCGCCTCCTATCTTTCCGAAAAGCTCTGGAAACCGCTGGGCATGGAATTTCCTGCCAAATGGAGCACAGACGAGAAAGGTATGGAAAAGGCCTTCTGCTGTATCCACGCCACGCCCCGGGATTTTGCGAAAATAGGACAGCTTCTGCTGCAGAACGGAAACTGGAACGGAAAACAGCTCATCAGTAAGCGATACTGTGAAAAGCTGCTGACCCCTACGGAAGTCAATGATGCTTTTTGCTTCACCATATGGGCGGATGACGAAAGCAAAGTAAAATGCCGATTTTTCTATGGTTTCTTAGGCCAGTTTATCATTATGATTCCGGAAAAGAACATGGTTATTGTAAAAACGGGCTTCTATAACCGGCTGGATGTAGACAAAAAACAAAGGCCGGTCCAGGTGGGCCTGATGATTGAAGAACTCTCTGCCCTGCTGTAAATCTGCTTAAAGTTCTGAACTGCTGACCGGATCCGATGTATTGCATTACACTACCTGTCCGTTTATAAAATATTCTTTTTATCTTTGCTCCTTATTAATTAACAGACCATATGCAGCGGATCTCTGCATTCGCTGTAAAATTTTATACGGTATAAAAACATTTACAATCAGTAAATCCTACGATTAAAGCTTATGAACAAAAAGAAAATATTGGTTTTTGACGACGATAAAACTCTTTTGGATGTTCTTACGATGGTATTTTTTGATGAAGGTTATGAAGTTGAGATTTCAGAAACTTCACATGATATTATTGAACGGGTTTCAGAATTCGGTCCCGATCTTATTCTGATGGATAACTATATTCCGGACATCGGGGGAACGGAAGCCATCAGACTTTTAAGGACCTACGAACAGTTTGATCACATCCCCGTTATTATCATAAGCGCAAGCACCAATATTGTCGCCCTGAAAAATGCATCAAATGCAAATGATTACCTGAGAAAACCATTTGATTTATACGAACTTGAAAAACTGATCGCCCGGTATCTTAAAGCGGGAACGGATGATTGAACGGGATAAAGAATGCTTTCAAATAATTTCTCGTAAAAAATGCATTTTAACAGATAATATGATAAAAAGCTGAATTATTTTTGAGATGTATTAAAGGTTTTCGCTCCATAATCATACATCCTGTTTTCTGGATTTGCTTTCCGTTGTACTTGTAATTCTGGTAGCCTCCAGGCATACTTTTCATCCCCCCGATATGGTTCATCCCAAACGGATAATAATCATTGGCATCCGTGATCTTTATGTTGACCATATCACCCATATCACCCGAGGTAATCGTTGTGTTCTGTTTCCTGAGCTTTACCCCGTCTGCGCGGTATTTACTGTCAATGGTGATATCTTCAATCGAAGCCTGCATATTAAAGGTTCAGGTAATTGTATCTCATCTTACTGATCCCTTTGTCCGGCATCTCGGTCATATTGCCGTTAACGTTGTATTTGATCTCCTGTCCTCCACCTTCATAGCCTGTAGGATTGTAAGCATAATCATTAATGTTCGTCAGCCTGTTGCTCCTGTTCTGCGCTGCATAAATATACTCCAGGTCATCAATTTTAGTAGGGATGGTACTGCCGTACGCTATTTCAGGACTTGACATATCTTATAAACAAACCCTCGCAAAAATACGAGGGTTTTATTCAAAAGAACGAGCGAGACGCTCGCATCAGCGGGGGACCCTCGTAGATTTCTCCGCCAGCGGATCCACAACACCCCATCTTCCGATATCACTCATATACATCCGCACTCCATAATCATACATTCCACTCTCCTGCAATTCCTTTCCATTGTATTTGTAATTCTTGTATGAATTTATTCCAAAGAAAGAATTCCCGCTTTTCAGATGGTTCATGCCGAAAGGATAATAATCATTAGCATCTGTAATCTCAAGAGCGCCTGTGCTGTTTCTGCCAAAGCTCACCCTAGTATTTCCCAAGTGGTATTTATACTGGTAAATACACTTTTCCGATAACATATAACCCCTTGCGTTGCGAAAGGTTATTAATCACGGACTACAAGTCCGCGACATCGGAAGATTATTTAATATTGTCTAAACTTTTGTGTGTACATTTTTTCTTATCTACTAGATCATAAATCATGTGGCGTGATTAATCATTTTTCTATGGAAATAATAGGACCTCCTTCCTCTAATTGATAAAGCTTTAGCACTGAATGCTTTTTTAAAAATCTTTTAAATACTTTGGGATTTACTATTTCTGATTCAATTATTTTTCCATTAATTCTATCCACTTTAAATCTATTGTTTATTCTAACTGACCATTGTTTAATACCTCCATCTAATTCATAGGAAATAGACTCGTTATCTAATATTTCTATGTTAGAATTATTATGATCTAATTTGATAGCGTTAAATATTTTATCACATTTATTCTTTGAGGGAAAATCACAAAAAACTATAATCTTACTTTCATTATATTGAAACCATTTATAAAATGGAGCTTTTTTGTACAAGCTAAAATCCTCTGTTAGCGTTTCAATTGTAATACCTTTTGAAATAGTATCTTCATAAATAGTTACACCTATATAATTTTGGGCTTCAATTGGTTCAGTCATATATAGTTTAATGACATCTTTTGTAACTTCTCCTAAGCTTTTATAATCTTGTGCACAATAATTATGGAAGATAAATATGCAAAAGAAATAGAAAAATTTACTAATAATACTAATTTTTATTTTTTTTATAATATCCATTATTTATCGCTTTTACTCCTTGAGCATTATATATTGCAGTTTTTGGTCCACCGTTATATTTAGGATTATACATAAACAATGTACTGTTTTGTGGGAAATAGCCACTTGCTTTATAACCTCCGTTGTTCAATTGTTTTCCGACACTCATATTAGTAAACTCATTCGTTTTCCAATCTTTTAATTTTATCTCATATCCACTAGGCTCTATCTCATACTTATTATCAGGATGGTTATGTCCAAATAATGTTATTGTATTTTGATCAAAATAATCAAGGTATTGATTAATAGTTACTCTACCGGCACTAGCAGGTTCATTTAAGGCTCCATTTTTCCCTACGATTGATTGTTCTTGCCCGTCTTTCATTCCAGACCCAATAGCAAATTCAACTTCTGCATTATTTGATATATATTCATGTAAACCAAGTGCAATATCTTCGTTTTGAAAAGTTATCATACTATACTGTTGTTCATTGCCTTTTGAATCTTTAAAACTCCCTGATATTGTATTTTTAGAAATATATCCCTGTTCACAACAGTAAAACCTTTCGCATTTTTATTAAAGAATTATCCTTATTGAATTGGTTTGCAGCATATATTTGATCTTCTTTAGAATCAGAAATTCTTTCTATAGAACCATTAGTACCTAATCTATATACATCCATTCCAAATGGATCAATGTAACTAATTGGATTATTAAGCACATAGTTGAATGGAGAATCACTAAAATATTTCTCCGCCAGCGGATCCACAACACCCCATCTTCCGATATCCGGCATATAGAACCTTGCTCCGTAATCGTACATTCCGCTTTCCGTCTGCAATTCCTTTCCGTTGTATTTATACTGATAAGAAGGGTTTGCTGTTAGAGGATTATAGCCTTCATGCTTCAAGCCGAACGGATAATAATTGTTTTCTTCAAGAACTTCTGTGCTGCTCCCATTATTGAAATAACTTAAGCGTACTGAACTCCGTTCGTAGCCTGCGTAAAAGCGTTTCTTTTACTTGTCTATCTAAATGGTCCACATAGCTGTAAATATACTTTGTTATCAAGAGAACTCCTTATTAAAATAAACAGGTAATTATTTATATTACCTGTTTATTTTTTCTTGTGAATTATATTAACTTTAAAACATATGATAGCAATTCCAATGTATTAATTTTTAACCGTAGAACAATCTGGATTTGAAAATGTAATATCTTCATATGAATCTGAGAATTTTAATTTTTTATTCTTTAAAATTGTTTTCATACATGTTGAAATTGAAATAGGTGATAAAAAAGTTATTTCATCTCTTTTATTTAAAACAATATGCCAATTTTCAAAATCATCATTAATTATTGTTTTCTTTTGATTGAAATTTTCATATTTGATTTTTGTAAACATCTTCTCAATAGCTTTACATTTGTTATCAGGTAATATAAGTTTATATCCCTCAAATATATAAACATTTTTATATTGAGTTCCTTCCATAAATTTCGGTTCAAAAAAAGCAACATCAACTGAATATTGTTTTTCATCTTTCATTTGATCTTGAACTACTACTGCTAATATTTCATTCTTGTTATCAACCTTTCTTTTTTTAGAAATATATTCTATATATCCCTTAATGATATTATGCAAATCTTGTTTCTTAACAACACTTTTATTAAATGTAAAAAAGAAAATAAGAACAATTAAAAGTATTTTTTTCATAGATATTTAATTTAAATTATTTTTTCTTCCCTGTATATATTGCTTGGTTATAATCATATTTCACATAACCTCCGTTTGCTCCGTTATTTTTTAGCCATGTACTATATACATATTTAGATATTGCAGTATTACTTTTCGAACGTCCTTTATCACCACTATTTGTATAAGCTGTCTTAAATGTTGGGTTACCTTTATTCCAATTATCATCTGCGAAACCAGAAGGGTTATAATCAAATCCAGGATGCGAATGGACAGATTCAGAATGTACGCTATTTGTAGTTATATGCATTGTGTTGGATCCCATACTCAAATTATTATTTGCCAACACATCAGCAGCACTCGCATGCTTAGAATTATGGTAATTTGTGCTTATGATATTTGTAGAAAATCCATCAGAAAAATCAAATTTATCTTGTCCAAATTCTACGGATGTATTATCAGCTATAAACTCAAATACCTGTGTTGCAATATTATAATCATTAATTTGAAAATATCCAAAATCGGGACCTACTCCTTCAATTGCTACTTTTTCATTCTCTAGTTTTCCAATTTGCGAATTACCTGTTGGATTAGCTTTTGTGATATTTGTTCTTGCAATTTGAATAGATTTAGATTCATCCTCATTAGTAACAGTATCATAAGCATTATTATCAGCAGTACGTTCTATTTTACCACTATTAAAAATTTTTATTTTATCTTCGGCTTGCATTCCATCCGGATCAATAAACCTTATCGGATTATTTATAGCATAGTTATAGGGGGTAAACCTCCTTGAAGTTTCCGCCAGCGGATCCACGACACCCCATCTTCCTACATCAGGCATATAAAATCTCGCTCCATAATCATACATTCCACTTTACTCCAACTCTTTCCCATTATACTTGTAATTATAAGCACTCTGAATTCTTATTCCAGAGTGCTTCAATATAAGATTTAATTACAATTATATGGATAGCATTTTTCTAAATCACCTGTTGAATTAAAGTTAAGTACCCATGATTTGGGATCATAACTTTCATAAGAATTTTCACTATCTACTTGCTCTAATTTATTTATCCTTAATTTCTCTAATAATTTGGGGTTACTTTTTTTGTCAAAAATATAAAATGTATTTTCAGATTTCCTATAAACATCATAATCTTTACGAAATTCATTTATTTGACTTTGACTTTCAAATCTATGAAGTCATTTAAACTTTTTTAGTTTTATAAAATTTCTTCGGAGCTATTACTATAAAAGCTATGTAATTGAAAGATTTCCAACTTGATACTGTTGTATCAAAACGGTTGAGCAATGATCTAAAGCTATCCAGCCAGGCATTTGTTCTTTCTATAGCATATCTTCCTCTGTATAAAATTTCATCAAAATAATAATCTTCTCTATCTGTTCCATTCCGTTTATTTAAAATAATATTAGGTATAATATCCTTGCTTTCACAGTATTTTATGAAACTCACGGAATCAAAACCAGC